>Ga0056114_1000853_pt1 | contig 12240 bp, 8 predicted proteins | sample WorMetHERISLAND1_FD_77005 | JGI IMG/M metagenome (GOLD analysis project Ga0056114, IMG submission 77005) | Marine gutless worms symbiont microbial communities from Max Planck institute for Marine Microbiology, Germany - Olavius loisae HERON... ...
CTACTGAAGATTGTCGGTAGACACGCGTTGAGGTGTGTGGGCTGGTGTAGTGACCATGAACGCTCCATTCGTACGGGTGAAGCTTGTACGAGCCGTAAACCGAAACCTGCACTCGGAACTCGTACTCGTATCAATGTGAACGTAGCCTAACTGGGGGTAAGTTGTGCAAATGTCTTAATGTCTGTGTATCTGTTAATTGGTGTAGGTGATAAGACATTAATGATGATGCAGCTGTGTCAAAATGCTGAAATCAGACGGCTTCTAGAGGAGCTGGTGACGAGACAGAATGAGTCAGACGAGCTTGCAGCTGGCAAACTGCCTGACAGTGTCCAGCTGCCAATGACGTGTCAGGATGATCTACACAGGCTGGAGCGGCAGCTTGTCAGTCAGGAAATCTACCGACAGTTGGTAATATACAACATACTGTAATGTCTCAATTACAGATGGACGAACGCCGAGACATGTTTATTGCATGGGATGCACTGGTAACATTTGATGAAGCCTGAAAGTGCCCTGCATATTATACATGTGTACTTTAATTTCACCCCTGGGGTGAAATTAAAGTACACATGTATAATATGCAGGTCACTTTCAGGCTTCATCAAATGTTACCAGTGCATCCCATGCAATAAAGACGTTACTCATTAAGTGAGTCTCGGCGTTTGTCCATCTGTACGTCCGTATGTACATATATCCCACATAGTTTTTCCAATCTTACAGAAACATGGGTAGTACTCGAGTGTTGCACATCCATATGACCTTGACCCAGATCCACTGTAAAGGTCACGGATGTCTGAAAGTTGAGAAAATTGCCGATTGCCAGTCTCCTCCACCTTTATGCTTGTAATTATAAGACTAACATTGGATTTTCATACTACAGGACAAAATAAGTTGGAAAAATACATTGCAAGGCAGTGGGCAGCTAACTACTACCAACAAAGATGCTGAGACATATTAATGTGCCATATCACGTGTGTTCTGTACTATAGATCACTTACTTATCTCTGATTGGAGGAATGACGGTAAAGGAGTCGACCTTCCGCATCATGTCGGCTCTGTTCGATAACAAGCTGGCCCTGCAGTGCAACTGGTTGGGGAGGAGTCGTGGAAAGATTGGATTTTCTTCACTGACACTTCGCCCTGTCGTCTGTGGTTTGTTTTTCAGTATCATTGTTTACATGAAGCTTGATAGGTCGGTCAAAACTCCAGTCCTGTTTTCGCCATATTTAAACCAAAGTTCACCCAATTTAGTAGGCTTATGCATATGCAGGAGTGATCACACATTTGTGTGTGACGCTGTTTTCTGTTTGGCATGTTGTCTACTGGAGATATTTGCCATCAAGTCGTGAAGATGTCTGAATTCATGCTGAAATTTTGACATATTAGGCGGCCAATTTTTGGGGTGCGGGACCTGAAATTTATGATTTAATTTTAAAAATCTGGCTCTCGTCAGCAAACATGTGGCAAAGTTTGGTGATGATTGACCAAGCAACACCAGACATTACATGGCAAAGAAAAGAAAAGTAAGAAGATAGTTAATATATTCAAATTGACCGGCTTAGTAAGACTGTAATTAATTTGTGTTATATTATGGATGTATCGTTACTAAAACAACACATTGGGCAGACTGTAGAAAACAACCCATTTCATCTAGAAGCACTCAGAAAGTGCAAACCTCTGCCAGGCCGCTATCTTGCATTTTGTCGAAAGTCATTCTATGCCAAAGTTATTTCTGTTGGATTGCTGAATATGATGAAGGTAGCTTAAAATACGACCGAGCTATTATACGTGGATGATTTTCATTATGGCATTTTTTACCTTGAACTTAGATCTCGAGTTTCTGAAAATTTAATGGTGACATTTGACACATCCATTGTTGCAGATGCTCCAATTTCATGAAATTCGACTTTTACTGTCAAAGCCTAATAGCCAGATTTTAGTGTCTGCTGTGCCATCAGGTAATCTCGTGTCATAGTAATCATGATTTGCGTCTATATGTGTCTCAGCCAGCATTTTGTTTGTTTGTTACACTGCAGAAGCTGTTCGTAAAAATCCAGTGACGTCCAAGGCCAGTAACCTGGAGGTGGAGTGCTGCATAAAGAAGTGGTTGCGAAATGCAATTGATCGGATGGGCGGTCGGTGTGCCAGAATGAAACAGTTGCTGGCAAAGAAGCAGCAAGCTGCAACTACGAGGTCTCCGGGTAACTGTTTGGGTCGCGATGATGGCACTGACAGCTGCAGTAACGATGACTTGTCGTACAACAGTTTGAAGTATGATGATGCCAGTGATCTACAATAGAGCAGCTCTATAATCTAACAGCTTCCCTGTAGTGTGTCAGTCCTTTGCAGGTTTCATTTTATGTAGTGCTGCAGATTTTTCAATGACTAATTCATTAATCGTTTGTAATAATTGCTGCATTAATTTTTGCTGTTTATGTTGTTTCGTCATTACCAGTGCAAGTGATTGCTTGGCTGACTGTCTCCAATATTACATACAATGTGTCGAATGGGGCATTAAACTCGCTCACTCCAAGGGCAGAGCTCCGGAGGTGATCTGGGGTGATGGGGTCTGAGGGATCGTCAAGCTTCTGCAGTGTGGTCTGGAGTGAAGCCCAGCCATGGATGGTTTTTGCTTTTGGGGGGTGAGATTGAAATTTATTCATTGAACCAAATGTGTGAAATAGACTGATTGATTGATTGAGCAGGGTTTAACGTCTCCATCAACACAGTATAGGTTATCTGGGAATCTGGGAGGCAGTTTTACAGGTCAAAAGACCCAACCAACAGTATCAAAGTACTGAAGGAAAAATGATCTACAAAAGTAAGGAAAAACCCAGAAAAAACAAACAAGACAAAATACAGCAACACAATAAAGTGACACACATACAAAACACAGCAAGTCCCCTAGTCTGCACTAGTACTATGGGGTGACTAGGGGATGGCTCTCACAGAGGGGAAGGTCACCAAACCTGAACGGTGGTGGGGCTGCTGCCGCGGTACCACCATGAAATAGGCATTAATTGCATTATGCATGTAAATTATTGGAGGGAGACGCGATGGCTGGATATACCCTACATCCTTTCAAGCCCGGCAGAGTTAGTGCCTGTTTCTGTGATGTGCAGTTCGTTTTTATATTTTAGAGATTACAACATTATCAACATACTGGTTGCTTGCTATGTGTCCATTATAGGGTTAATAGAAATATCTGCAGCAATAATTTCTGGTGAATTGTTGGACTTTTGTTTACTGTTGCAACATTGCTTATCTTAAGTTGAATTACTTGTACATGCAAAATGTCATGCATGGTACTTGTTTAGTACAATATATTACTTCAGTTCATGTATGCATATTTAAGCCTGTCATATTCTGAGTATAATCACTTTGTTGCTAGCGTCATGCAACTGGTATGGCAATTCAATTATTTAACAACACTGTAAGATGCTTAATGTTTCTGTGTTATGGAGTTCGTGATTCCAACAACCACAAAATTACATGGTCTCAAATGTCGGTAATTTTTATTGGCATTTGTAGCTGTTGTTAATTGCCAAAACTACGTGCTGAAATACTGTTATGTATAAAGTAGCCAACTACAGAACTCCTTGATTGCTATAACTCCATTATATAAGAAACAGAACGAACAGTTTTTTAAACCTGGCAAACACTTGTAAGATCGACCTGATAAAGCCGGTCTCATTGTACCTCCGTCTGTCCACAAAAAAGTTTTCCAATTTCAACTAAATTTGATATGTGGAGACATGTCGATGACAGATAGTCTACGGTATGCTGAATGACCTGTTCCACTGTCAAGGTCACGGAGATCTGAAAGTTGCAAAAATGGCTGATTTCAAAGTCTTAGCTCTTCTGCCGATATGCATGTAGTTAAAGGATTAATGGTGAATCAAGACAATATCTAAATTTTGCCAAAACAGATTTTTGATATTCTTCCTCGTTCGGCATCACGTGACCTCCAGATTTAGGGTGTCTTCTTGCAAGGAGTCAACCGGAAGTCACATATGGGGCTTATTTTTTGTTGTCAGGAATTTCTATATGTGAGTAAAACTAGTATGAAACTGCAAAACATATATCATATGCAACTGAATTGTATTGTTGCTAGAATACACCAGCAGGTCTGTCGTGAGGAGGTAATAGGGGTCATTGACGCAGGGGCCCTACGTGGCCCTGTGATTTAATTGTGTCGTTGTCAGAGTTATCAACTTTGTAAACACACCACTCCAGTAGCTGGGAAAGCTTACAAGAAGTGGAATGGAAAATGGCAGTGACTTATTAATTACTAATAATATAATTAGTAAGCGGATAATTAATAATTAGCATAAGCATAATGAACAAATAAACAATGGCCCTGTGCTAGTACAATGCTGGCCTGGCCCGGTGCTGGTTTGCCGGCACCGGACCGGCATTGCCTGCACGGTGTTGGACTACCAGCATGGCCGGCGTTGGTGCGATGCTGGCTGCCGACGCCAGAACGGCAATGGCAGCCAGCATCGGGCCTGTCGACATTTTCTTGCCATGTGGATCGGTGCATTTTCATGCAGAAAACTACCACAGTTACGCTGAGAGTCTCCATAAAAAGTGAACCTATCATCGATTTATGCGTGAAAACATGGTGGCCAAAAAAACATCGATTGACCCCAAACTTGAGAAAGTGAAGTCAATTAACCCCCCTGACCCTGCGATCTCTGCATTTTAATGATATAAGCAGCAGTAGTAGTAGGCATAATCTGTGTCAATGTAAATTAAGTCATTTCGGGGAAATTAAAAAAATGGCGAACATTATTACACTATCAAACAGAAAAGCATTTACAGCATGAATATTTTATTCGCGTCAATGTGAAACAGCCCTTAGTGGAGAACATGGATAAAATAAGTTTGTAGTACATATAACATAATTTAATATGAACTGCATTGCTCATATGATTTGTTTTTGTATTAACTCAGTATGCTTATTGCACAAGTCATTTTAGTGTAGGTATGATTTGTACTATTTTGTGTGGAGTGGAATTAATGTACCGTATTTAAAATCTATTCTGTTTGATTCTGTTGATGATGCGTAGTCACATGTGATTTCAGAAGTCTTTTAAATTGCTTCATTTCTACTGTATAAGGATCAATATATCTGCCTCTGTGATGAAAAATAATTCACCAACCACGCTGCCAGTCATGTGCTGATTTAATTTTTATTTCATTTTATTTGGTTCGTTTTTTTGAACAGGAATGAGTACTTTGATTCGGTTTCAAAAAGGATGGTTTGGTGTGGATTTTGTTCATATGTCTTTAATTAAGTAATTGATTGTCACATGGTGAATAAAAGGTTGAACATTCATTTTCCTAGTTTTTTGGGAGTCTGTTATCCGTTTGTTGGTTAGTGCTAGTGCTACACTACCAGTTTTGTCAGATCTGTATATATCACTTAAAATTTCAATGTTTTATTGGTTTCTTTGCAGCCATATACCACTGATGACACAGATATGAATTTTTAGCGACAGTTTGGATTGGTTCGGTTTTAAAAACGTGAACCAAATATCACATTTCCACGTAGCTGTAGCACTTGCTGTTAACCTAGTGGGATTTTCTCTGACCGTTGGGCCCCTGCCTTGCCTCCGAGCTAGTGATTGTGTAAGTAAAAACGTTTTGTGAATGTATGTAAAGATATCTGTGATATTGTGTGGTTGGTTTTACAGAATCTGATACTTGCTTGTCGAGATGCCACAAGAAAGCGTATTCGGTCATGTCGTGACTGTGGGGTGCCAGTCTTGTCACAGGCAGAGGTTGACCATGGCGGCATTCACTTTGGTCACATGATTCGCGAGTGTTACCCGTGCCCTTACTGCTCAAAGTTGTTTACGAACATATACAATCTCCGCGGACATTTGTCACATCATACCGGCATCAAAGAATTCCGCTGTCCTGTGTGTGGCAGTGAACATTCCTTGAAGCATAATTTTGTCAACCATCTGACTAAAATCCACGGAATTACTTTGGACGCAACAGCTTATAGGAGCAGAGCTGCTAGGCGTCAACCGCAGGTCTTGCCGGAACAAAGTGATACAGGTTTCAATAGTAGTAGCAAATTAGCGCCTAATAATTGGAGAAAAACTGCAGTACAAACACGGCCTCGTCACAGTTGCCAAAATTTTTCTTGCAGCCAGCAGCAGTAAACCGTTGCAGTTGAGTGGGGAAAATGCTGAATTTGTACATCATAAAAGTCTTTTCATTGTCTGTATGATGCAAGTGGTGATGGATTACTAAAACTAAGCAATTTAGAGATTCTTTAGTAAATTTGTTGCAAATTTTTGTTGCTGACATATGTTTCTGTTTCAGTAATTAGTGATTTAAGAAATTGCCAAACTGATTAGTGACAGTGATCAGGTTTTCAGGTGTTAACCATTTATAAATTCTGTCGTTTTACGGTCAGAATTTTAAATTGCCATCGAACATGAAACTTTGTCTTCTGTACAGTACTGTTGTTGCCGATTGTGTCAGTTTATTATAAATCTGAAGTGTGTTGTGTAAGCTAGATGTTTTAGCAACATAAAATGCTATCTGCAACTTACAGCTACTCTGGGCAGTTTTAATATCATTTTTGCCCTTTTTATACCTCCCATTAATCGTGTTTTGGTTTGGATCAGGTTTTGTACTTTACAGTGTCATTTTGCTGTTTTTACGAATGAGAAAACGTAATGACAAAAGCGTTAACATTTTCCTCAAACATAATGCAACATATTTCAGTCTCATTATGTTAATTAGTTCACGGATGGTTTAATCTTCAACCTCTGCTGTTCTCCATTGATCAGTGCTAAAACGTTTATGTACTTGACACGGTCGCTGGTCATCATATATGGCATGAGGCCTCGACTGATAAATACCAGCGTGGTGTGTGTGTGTGTGTGTGTGTGTGGTCAAAAAACTAGTCAAAAAGTCCTGTCTGCTAGTCACATTACCTGATGGTTATCTGTTCAGGCTCGACTGGACCAATGAATGTGCTGTTGTGCGGCTGCTGAATGTTTCAGTGACAATATACACTGTGTTCAGAAAAAAAATACCCACTCACATTTTCATTCATATCTCAATGTGTGATGAGTAGATTTAAACAAAAATTGCAGTGAATATACCTAAGGAACGGTAGATTCTGACACTGTAGAAATTTGATATTCATTGAGGCCGATGACGTCATTATGACGTCACATTTGTAAACGTTTGTAAATAAGGACCTCCAGACAGAACAGCCTTATTTCACAGCATAATTCAACGACTTTCGATTTCGACAACGATTTTCTTTCATATCTCAATGTGTGATGAGTAGATTTAAACAAAAATTGCAGTGAATATACCTAAGGAACGGTAGATTCTGACAATGTAGAAATTAAATATTCATTGCGGCCGATGACGTCACATTTGTAAACGTTTGTAAATAAGGACCTCCAGACAGAACACAGCCTTATTTCACAGCATAATTCAACGACTACTTAATAATAATAATCAGCTATTTAACGTACGTCAACAAGAATATTACTGTGTCACTGATGAATTGAAATGTCATAACTTATGCTCAAAATATCCGCTGTTCTCTTTAACACAAATGTGGATTTGCAAGAGTCACCCAAAACATTCAGTTGCTGTAACAGAATCTCGCATCAGTGGTGATCGAACTTAATCTGGTTTATGAATGAAAAGTTGTTTAATGTGAAATTGTCTTAAATTCCACCACATAATACACGATATGACTGTGTCTACACACCAGCAAGTACCCTGTACTCGCAAAAAAATGATATCCTGTGGGCTCACGGGTTATTGCGTGCTGTAAACCCCTTCCAACTTTAGCCAGACAAATATGACGTCATTACGTCACTGGCCGCAATGAATATCTAATTTCTACATTGTTAGAATCTACCATTCCTTAGGTATATCCAATGCAATTTTTGTTTAAATCTACTTATCGTTCATGGAGATATGAAAGAAATTGTGAGTGGGTGTTTTTTTCTGAACACAGTGTATATGTGAAATATTTTTGTTTTCTTTTTGAAAATAAAAATGTGTATGAGGTCCATGACTGCTTCAAATGCGTCTCTTACAATAAGACAGTAATCAATCATTTCTTGTGACTGCCTAGCCCCATGTCACCAGTGTGAACGGTATTTTTTGTCTCTAGCATGTGATCTTAGTGTCTGTTGAGTGCTGTTACTGAGAACTCTCGTCTGCATGCATGTGTGTATTGTCGATGTTTTTGATTAAGTTAATGTACTTTGTGTCTTTCTATTAGCTTTATCTCTTGCCTGCTCCAATATTTGTACCCTCTAAGGGGCTTCTAAGAACAGTGTCAGATTCTTTGTTTGGTTTAGTATTCTTAATTCATTGTCCGTGGTGGGCAAGTTGACGACTGATAATGGTCCACTATCCAAATCATCGCTGTATGGGTTCAGGTATAAAAAGCCATCAAGTCGATAGTCCTATAATAGTTGAGGCAATGTCAAGATAATCCCGTAGTAGCCAATCTGTCACAGGCAGTTGACAAATTTTATTTGATAGCCTGTGAAAGGTAATGTAAAATAGAAAACCAGTATTTCCTACTTGCCAAAATTGGTGCATATTGGAGTGCTGCCAAATATCTGACAGGTACGTGGGACGTTTTTTGTGACAATATTTGATATGTTTAATGTCCAAAACGAGTGCATTCTTTTGATATAGAAGTTTACTTTTCAAACTGTGGGCATTAATTTTCCCACTGAAATGTTGACTCTGCAGCTGATGCATAGTATTTCATATTTTCCTGAATTTAATAAAACAGACGAGGTATAGACCAGCCAGAGCCGAATTTTGACACGTGTTGAGGAGAGTGACTGAAAAAGTTCAAGCGTTTCATACTGCTTGGAGTGTAGGTCTTAAATAACCTCAAGCAGTCAGAATTGTTCAATGTCAAGATACCCACAATGCAGTGCTTACAAAATTGCAACAGTGCTTGTGACCTGCCTTACTACTGACTTTCAGGAGAGTTTAAGAGGAACATTATCAATATGAAGACAGAACGACGAGCGAGAGATCTGAGCTTGTTGACACATGTTAGTTAATAGTCTTCATCTGATATTCCGAACTGAGTCTTAAGTAAGCGACGCCTGGAATGCAGTTCATCCCAGCCAATGTAGCCGCGTTCAAACACTGGATCCGAGCCAGGCATCAGCTCGAATGCTTTGCGGCCGTGTAGTACGCGCCAGTTATTGAAGCAGTACACCACTCCTGAAACATACCGTAATGTGTAGTTGTTCAAACAGTTTACCAACGTCAAATGTATAAAGTTTGTAATATGCGGAACATCACAATGACCACATTTAAATTTACTACATTAAATTTTGAAAACGTGGTGGTGAAAAAATGTCAGAAAACCTCAGGGGGATTTTTTAACTCGCACTGTTTAGGGATTAAACATTATGTCCCGCTCGACAAATTATAGGTCATTTTGGAGACAATCTTCCCAGCTAATGTCTGGTGTAAAACACCCAAAACTATACATAATTAACTGTCCAATTCAATGGATAGCAATGGACAGGTAAGGAATTCATTACAACCAAGAACAACACAAAAACCTAAACAACCATGAAAGAAAACCACTAACATGCATGTACTAAACACAATGAAACTAGAGCCTGGTTTAGGGTCCTTTTACACCATCCAGCCAGGAATCAGATCGGGCATATTTTGCAGATCAGAGCCCACACTGGCATAATAAAATGGCCTATGTGGTGGCAAATTTGATGCCAACAGTTCATATAGCAGCATTACATAATGGTGACATAGAACACTCGTCGTAAAATCTGCTAGACTGCTAGTGATGAAAACAGTTCACACCAGGTTCGAGGTGCATTTCGACCAGATTCTGCTCATCATAAATCAAGCCAGTGAATGTCTTGAGGGCTCGGTAGAGCGGCTCAACATTCTCAAGCGACTGTCGGCAGAACGTGTCGCGGAACCGCGTACTGTAGTGGATCTGAACAACGTCACCATTCTCGTCCAGCCTGACACAATTGTTAAATAGTTCCGTGTAAATTAACAAAATATCAACTTTGTTGCTATAGCCATGCATGTGCTGAAGCATGGTTTATCACATTTCAGCTAGTTAATTATCTCATGTAATAAGATCTCATTCTTACAGACTAATAATTCAGAGAAATGGAAATAACATTTTGCTATTTTTCAGGAAACAGGTTACGGGTTCAGTATCTCACCATGCACAGTGTTACAGTGTTAACTTAGGCCTACATGACAGCGTAACATTGACACATGTAATTTTCATGTTTTATGGGGTGTGAGTGTTGGTCACCTTAACTACTGCCCTTGACTGCTATACTAAAGGTTGGAGTTGTCACGACAGTGCCAGCCAGTGACCAGCAGAATACTACTATACATGTACACGTGCTGATAACGCACTTGATGGTTGGATGACGGGACATCATAACAGCGTTATGTCCGACGTCGAAGAAGTCCAGCTTGACCGTACTCAACAGACGGAATTGCTCTGGATACTGTGTCTTGAGCTGTTGAGCGGCCTGGAACCCGTCCACAAACTGAGTCATCTGTTTCCTGGTCTCTTCTCCGGTGCTGATGCAGTGTACCATCTTCATCTGCATTCCACCAATCATCATTACAACTTCATGAGAAAATTTGGCCGCATATATCACACTTCTACATCTTATATTTTTCATCGTTTCTGCAGTTCGAGTGCGGCCAAAACAAACACAGCGTTCATTTTCTTTCATTGGTTTTTGTTTTATTGGTCTTGGTCAAACCTGTTGATTGCAAGTGGTGATTTGGCGTTACCAGAAATGTTATTGTGTTTATGAAACATGCACCCAAATCACAATTGCTTTTATTTCACATAACATAGAAACAAATGGAAACCTGTTTGTAAAATTTTGTCGGTATGTTACTACATCTGTACTTCCGGTACCTGTTCAACATTTTTAGCTGACCGTACTAACGGTAGCGCTTATGCTACAGTGTTGCATCCGTCTGTTGTCTGTTATGTACTGTGGCTAAACGGGGCGTCCTACAGCAAGCGTTACTATAACCAACCTATAGGATGTCGTATATGAGAAATCGACTCGTACCAAAATGAATGACGTTGACCTTTGTTCAGAGGTCGTTTTTACGGTATTCACCAATAAACATATCGGAAACCGTTAAGAGATAGAGACTTGGTTCCAAAGGACCACCAATAGGAAATTGCCTATGGGAAATCCAATGGCCACGTGACCGATCACGTCACGTGACCCCGAGAAAAGTTAAGTCGTGACCCCAATACGCTTAGAGTCCAATATCTCGAAATCAGCTGGAGATGCTATTTAGCAACTGGGAGGCAGTATGGTCAGCTAAACTAGCGACGCTCGGCTTCTTGTTACTTAAGTTACTTGCTTGCCACGGCCATACTTGCATGCACGTTCTTACCCCTGGCACGTTGTAATAGTGCGTTAGGTCGTTGTGCAGTTCCAGTGAACCGACTGTGTGACTGACGTCGGTAGAAGTTTCTTGGGCGGTGTTCTCGAACGATGTCTCACTGATCACATAATCACAAACCAAATCAACGGGCGTAGGCCCCGTACTATGTGGTATAAACGTGACAAAAAATCATAAGACATACAGATCTCTGACATAAAAGTCATCCACATTCAGGTGTAAAATTTCTACAGTCCAACACTGTCACTGCTAGTAAACCTACGGGAAACTGAAACTACTGTACTGAACTAAAGGACCAATTTGATGATGGTGACAGCATTTCTACCATACATATTTTGGTTTCTAACATAGGGACTATTTATGTCGGCAATAAAGGAAATTCGCATCGGATTTCAAGTCGCTGCCGTCTATGATGCATTTCTCACAAGTCGCGCGCAGTGCATCATTATTCATTTTTCATGGTCGCGACTCGCAAGACCTTTGAATTTTGATCTTTCGACTTTTAAGTCTTCCAGTTTGCTGTGTATTCTTTAATGCCAAATCATACAACGACGTCTTCAATCTTCTACAACTATAACAGACAGGGGCAATGCTATGTTTTGAGGAAACAAAACACACGTCTTGATCAGCAAGAAATTACCAAGCACTTGCATTAGTGAGTGAGTGAGTGAGTAGTTTCTTAACGGCACATCAGCACAATTAGGCTATACAGTGCCATTCAAGTTGGATGTTGTGAAAAAGATATAATAGTAACCTTATATGCAATAGCATATAGAA
>Ga0056114_1000854_pt1 | contig 12236 bp, 7 predicted proteins | sample WorMetHERISLAND1_FD_77005 | JGI IMG/M metagenome (GOLD analysis project Ga0056114, IMG submission 77005) | Marine gutless worms symbiont microbial communities from Max Planck institute for Marine Microbiology, Germany - Olavius loisae HERON... ...
AATGACCATAAATGAACATTTGTGGTAAGAGATTGGCAGTTGCCAAGTACTCGACCAGTTATACAGTGCATCAAGAGATTCTTGGAAGTTTTTACACTCATTAACGGTTCTCATAACAGAATAAAGCTTTATATCGTCAGCATATAACTTGCATATACAGCCATCAGGAAATGCATATGAGACATCATTTACATAAATGACAAACAACAATGGTCCAATACAGCTGCCTTGTACTACACCACTACACAAGTAAGCAACATCAGAATAAGAATAGCCGATACGTGCATCGCGCGGTAAAAACGTACACGGACCCTACGATTTGACCACTTTTAGAGCGACTTAAGAGTTATTACGAGCTATTTTTACGGATTATTACGGATTATTTCGACTTATTGCGATACATTTATAGCAGAATCAGACGATTTGTTACTAGATGTCACGAGCAAACTCATACGGCATTTTACGAGCTTTTTATACGGATTGCTACGAGTATATTACAGAAAGTTATGATTCATCGAAGCTTTTACGTGTTTACGTGTTATTACGATTATAGTTATGAGTATCTACGAGTCCTTGCAATTTCGTTGGCAAAAGCATGTATAAAAATCCGGCAAATCTGTATCATTAGGGCCTATTCGACAACTGACAGAGAGACATTGGCTTATGAGAGAAACAGATTGCATTTTTAGAATTGCTCATTAAACTAGCCCACAGGAAACAGATATTTCTCGACCGATGCGCAGGAGGCGTCCAGCTCACAGAAGGGTTTAGGTACAGGACCTGACTGGCCCGCAGGACCCTCTTTGGACAGTATGATAATATCCTGCATGAGCTGAACCGAGAAGACCCTGCTAGCTAGTAGCTACAAGAACTTCCTCCGCATTGATGCTGACCTGTTTGCGGAGATTCCTGACAGGGTTACTCCCGCTATCAAGAAACGGTCCACCTCGGTCCGGAATACTTAATTTTAATAGTTCTGCTAATACCGGTATTTGATATACAGCTATGCCATTGTTTATGATTTATTGATAACAACTGAAAATGAAGTATATTTCTCCAGAAGTCGTAAACAATACGTAAGAATACGTAACGTAGCTTATACGTATCTATTCGTGAAGTACGAATTTTTTTCCATTTCACTAGAACTTTAACTTCTAAGTTTGCTTACTGAGCAAATGACGTTAAGACCGCAACCCACACAAGCGAACTAGTTGGAAACTAGTTGGAAACTAGTTCGCAACTAGTTCGCAACCCGAGTTTCCAACTAGTTTCCAACTAGTTCGCTTGTGTGGGTTGCGGCCTTTAACGTTGACGTCACGTCATATCCAACATGTTTGTTGACGTTACAAAAGTGTTTATTTTATAGTGACTTGTCACAGACAACGATCAACAAAGCTATCAACGACTTACACAAACGTCTGAACGCATGTGTTTCGGCCGATGGTGGACATTTTGAGCATATTATGTAGACTAGGTAGTCGCGCATAACTTCGTCAAAGTCAGAGATAATTGAATAAAAATTTGTAATCTAGCGTAAACTGGAAATTATGAACGCATAATATGTGTGTAAAAAATTGATTAAATATTGTCACCCGTTTTTGAAAAAATGAAAAATGTCAGGTAACGTCAGGGGGATTTTTTTGACTCACACTGTACATGTACGAGCCTAATGAAAAATTTAGGCTGGGAAAATTGTGCATTTAAAGATTCGATATAAATCTAACTAACTAATTGAATAATTTCATATGACCTAATCCGTTCATAGTCAAAAGTATAGGATAGGCGTTAATTTTTACCGCGCGATGGTACGCAGAGCGCGGTATTGCTACGGCAAGTCGTCTGTCCGTCCGTGACGTTGAGGAATCGTGATCACACAATCTTCAAAAATAATTTCACGGTTAGTTAGCCTGGTTGTTCGCTCTCTGCAGACCTTAGCATCACGGGAACACCCTAAAATTTTGATACAAAGTGACCCACCCAGGATGGCAGCCGGCCGCCATCTCGGATAAATTACAGCGGCATCGCGCGGTTTCTCTGCGACAGCACGGTGTTCTTGTTTGGTGTAACGATCGATATGCTCGACACTCTGGGTGCCCAGGTTTTTGAAACTCCTCTGTCAGATTTTGCCTAGGACAATGCGATTATAAAGCGTATAGTTTCGAGTTGATGCAAGGAATCGTGGAATTGCTGGGGATCGAAATCTTTGAACTCCGCACACACGCAGTGCAATTGCGGACACAATGCGCTCGGTGTTTGCGTCACAAAAAAATCAAAGCAGCGAGCGAGCGCGGCTGGAGGCGGTTGCTGCAGCTGGACTGAGCGCCGCCGTCTGAGGATGCCGAGTTCAGCTTCCGCGTCGGACGCCGACTTCTGTGTAAACACGATCCGAGTTCATTCCGGCGTACGTCCACGATGGATGGGAGGAAGACGTGCTGGTCGTTTTGCCTGAGACGCGCTCTGTGAGCAGTCTTACCTGCACGTCATTCCATTAACCCTTTGACGCCCACTGTTGCATATGGGTACAGCTATAGCTGTATAGCATCATGTGCTAGACAGGGTTAAGCCGTAATTTGTATTTTTTGACATCCGGGCACTCTGACGCTCAGCCCTGAGCGTCAGTGTGCCCGGATGTCAAAAATTACAAATGACGACTTAACCCGGTCTGGCACAGGATGCTCTATAGCTGTACCCATGCAGCAGTGGGCGTCAAAGGGTTAAAGATGATTAGTATGTAAACAGAAATACTGCTTCACAGACGACGTGATTTCAGCTTTCACTTAATGATGACAATTGTTTAGCATGCGCTTTAAAAAGTTGACGAACAGCCATTTTAATCTACTACTACACGTACTATACAAAACAACTGAAAGACTGGCAATAGCCTATCTACTTTTAAAGCATACTAAAGGCCTATTATATCATTCAGAACAGTACACTCACCGATTGATAATCCTTTGATGTCAATTATGGTGATCAGTGTTTAACAGCAATGCAGTGTGAAGTTATACTTACAATATTAGTCAACCCTGTTGATCCAGAATGCACCTCCTGTCAAGGTCTTCATCACAGCGTTGTCCTTCCAGCACGCCTTCTCACTCTTACGACCGACTAAAACAACACACTTCATTGACCTCTCGAGTTCCGTACCAGCTAGCTACCTACAGAGAACAGATCGGTGTCGGAATTTGGTCGATTTTTCGGCGTCAGCATTCCTGCTGCTGCAACCAATGATGAACAAACACCGACCTGTCGGTCTGCTGAGCTTGTACAGATCGCAATAGCTGCCTGCTTGTGTGAAGTTGTGAACAGTGTAACAAATCACTGTGTATAGTTCGTTTTGTTGGTGTGTGTCATCTTCCTGGCCGATGCCGTAGTCATTAAGTACATTAACAGGTTGCAGCATCAACGGTTGGTCATGGTCTGCCGCAGCATCTGTGAACAAGTGGAGAGGTCTGACCCGAGACCGTTTGAGGTTGGTGCAAGATGCGATCTTAACAGTACGCTACCCCTTCGGCTTGTAAAATTTTCAGATTTTCGACTCCGGTCATCTTTTTTATCTTGTTTATACGTAAAAATTACTTCGCCAGTTATACGTAACGTTGGCAGGTGAACCAGGAGGAGAGTGAACAGGATGAGGTTGACGGAACGAAAAAGGAAGCTGATTCCACAGGTGAGGCGATGCATATCTAAAACAGCAGTTGGCGATTTGTAATATGAGGAAGATAGAGATGGTCGAGCTAGGATGACAACAGATGAGGAGCAGGTTACAGATGTAGACTGAACAGAGATCGGAGATGATGATCTGGTCGACGATAATGTCAGGTATACTGTTCCAAACCGCCGGAGACGATGAGATTGGAACGTAGCGATCTATCAAACGTGAAGACGTCAGCCACGAACCACCACGACAGACCAGAACACAATCAGGTACCGTGGAGCCAGTCATGACGTGCCGCGCCCGCGTCCAGTCGTATTTTTCATGCCGGTGGCAACACGTACAACGACATTAGTATAGGATGATATTACCGTGTCCGTATGCTGAACCGTGATATGACATAGGCGAGAACGAGCTCGTGAAGCGAGATCCAGTGACCGCCGTATTAGTCGACGCTGACGAAAACAACACGATTTTTGCATTTGATTTTTCCAGTGATGTTAAGTCCTCGAGGTCAAAGTGGCCTCGAGGCCAAAATTTTGGCCTCGGCCTGGCCTCGATCGCGTTGTCTTATTATGTCATCGGGCATTTTTCGTGCAAAAATCGTGTAAAATTCGGGGATTTTGTTAATTTTTCCGGCAATAATCTTAAATCATATGTTGTTAATCATTATTTGGTACTTTTTTATATTTATTTTTGGCCTAGGCCTCGGCCTCGGCCTCGTAGCTCTGGCTCGGCCTCGGCCTCGAGGTTTTGGCCTCGTTTAACATCACTGGATTTTTCCAGTTGTTACCTGAATCTACGACTGCATAAAATTACTCCATTAGTTACATTTGACGAGATTAGCCTGTCATATAAGTTTGAGCTAGCTGTGACTTCCGACCTGGAGTAAATCGATCAAAGGGACGGGCGGACAGACGAACGGATGGACAGAGTGCAACGCTTAAAAGAGCCACAGTAAGTTGTAGAGATGTTTGCGTTCGCCGTCTATTCTGACAATCAAAAACTGAAAGTTTTTCCTTAGTTGTTCTGGTTCTGTATTGCTGCATTGCTGACATATTGCATTAATTTATGTCACGAGTCAAAAATAACTAACGGATTGATCACTACAGCGTACTTTTATGCTGATCATAAGTGGGAAATATCTTATCTTTACTGGCAAAATTAATCTGAGCTTCCTCAGGCTTAGTAATTTCCGAGTTGAAATATAACAACACGCTCACAAACTACAACAGTCTCAAGCGGTGTTTACACTGCGCACGACATCGTACGACATCGTCCGATGTCGTGCGCCGTGTGAACACCGCTTCACGAGAGTATGTTTATTCCCTAGCCTACACAATCAAGCAAGTGGCGCACCAAGGAGGCCGATGTTCGGTGCAGTTTCATTGGCTGTCAGTCAAAAATGGCGATAATAGACGAATTTTGGGTAGGTTACTACAATATCTAGTTGATGAATGACGCGAGTGTTCAAATTCGTACAGTGGGTCGTCCTCGCCCACGACGATTAACTCGTTAATGCTGGTGTTTCTTTTGCGTCTCTGGCGATTTTCAGGCTTTTAGCGTGCATCGAGGCACACTGCACCATGCATGTAAAAAAACGTTCTAGAAAAAATTTAAACAAACGTTAAAAAAAGTAAAATAAGTGGGCAAAATAAAAAACGTTTTAAAACTATTTCATTTTGTCGCTTTTGTGTTTGGTTTCTTAACGACGAGGCATTCCCCAAATTTTAATTGCGCATAGCGGCTTTATTGCTGATCAGATCAGAAAATTTGGGATTCAAAATGGTCGGATCTTCTCTGTCAACATCCCAAGTTTTGTGGCTATCCGTCGTCGCATTTTTGTTTGTCACACTTTCGCTGTTCAATCACAAGTCAACTGCTCGACGACCATCTGATATCGTGTCGTCATTTTGAAAGTGGACGTTTGCACGATCATTCAGTCAAGTAACGTTTAACGTCCCACTCGACGCAGTTTAGGTCATTTCGTGAACGATCGTTTTACATGTCTGATGACCCAACCAACAGTGTCAAAGCACTGAAGGAGGACAGTTAGTTATCCAGATCTCACCAGGCTCACCTCACCATGTTACAATAATACAACTGCATGCACATAGAGTATAAGGCAATGGATGCAAATACAAAGACGTCTAAGCACAGTTAGTGAACCCAGTGAGTGACATGAAGCAAAATCTGGTAAACTATAAAATACCTATGAACTGTTCAAATGATACAGAATGCTACACAATAGCCTACTACAATAGAGAGCAGTTCTGGCAATATTCGCTCTTGCTCCTGACCAAATCACAGAGCTCAGATGTGGACAAATGGAGTTCGAGGGGTGACTATCACTCAGATAGAGAAGTAAACGTTCTTTTACGAATTTCTCGCATAGATCAAAAATAGGCGGCACCAAGAATGTCCAACAAATTTTAGAATATTGTTGCGACATTAAGAGAAAAACGGTGTAAAGTTTGTGGGCAAGACTTGGGCTATTAAGACGCCAGGTGAAATAAATTTTGTACCACAGCATTTTAACACTGATATTGTAGATGTGCATCCATATAATAATCTTAGTAGCATAGTTCAATGTGTTGTTTGACCAAGCGACATTTACGATACGATAGTAGAGTTTAACGTGGACTAGAAAGCTCAGTAAGTAAGTAAGTAAGTAAGTAGATTTATATAGCGCATAATGTGCAATACCTCTAATGCGCTGAGTATTTAGCTTTATCTAGCACACATAGCCAGAAAAAGAAACTAAAAACAAACAACGCCAGTGCCCCTATGATACAGTTAAGTCTAAAATGAAGAGGGTATTTTCGTTGCATTTAAGTAAGTAAGTAAGTGTATTTCTAAGGCGCTTATATGGAATGCCACAAAGCATAATTTGTAACAATTTGCATTTTTTACATTTCACAACATTGTTCAGCGAAGTGTCTGAAGTGTAGTAGAAAATGTCACACGAATTTAGTTGGAAGTTTAGTGATCTGTTGCATATCTAGCAGTAAACGAATTTTCGCAATCGGTTTAAAAAGTGACAGAGTGATTTTCCGATCTGGGTGATTTTCTGATGTGTCCTTTTTGAGACATGGTGTAGGTAAGTACATGGTTTAATTTCACTGCAGCATTTCACTCGCTCACTTACTCAGCGACAGTGAAAGTCTACAGGAAAAAACCTCCGGCGGTGTAATTGGAGTCCGCCAGTTTTCTAGCCCAGACGTGGCCGCGAAGTGATAAATGCCGTTCGCTGTTTTTTTGCATTTTTAATTGATTCAATTTGCGCGGCAGCAGATGAACGGAAAGTACTTGTCAGTTGCCACAGGTTGTTGACGCAGCAGAATGGTGGCCTCCGGCTTAGTGGACAGAGAGGTACTATGTGCGTGGCCGGATGTGGGATACTTTGGTACAATTCTTTGACGCGGCCGCGACGAAGCTGGAATTCGACGTTAATCGTTTTCATGGCGCGACGCATGCACGCAAGTACAGATATCATGGACGGTCGATAGCTATTAGCAGCTGGATAGATTTTCTCATATGACATTCTATTCTCAGATCTCTGCACTGGCTCTTGAATATAAACTCCTCTCACTCACCTATGAAGTTCGCACACAACAGCCAACTCGACTACCTACACAACCTGATCTCTGTTCAGTCTACATGTAGAACCCGCTCCTCATTCGTTGCTGTTAGTATTTCTCAACCAACTACATCATCCTCATCACAAATCACCAACCGCTCTTTTACATATGCATCACCTTACTAGTGGACTCCTCCATTCCTTCATTCCGTCATCACTCCCTTGGCCTTCACTCCAAATTTAAAACCCACTTCCACAAATCCTTTCTTCCATAGTTTTCTAGTTCGATTTGCACTGCCATCACGGATTTCGAACTTGGACTGGATTTACTTTGAATGGCGTTTGTTTGTTTTATTTTCTTTTCTATTTTTTTATTTTTGGTTACGTCTGTTAGACTAAGCTTACCGCGCCAGCTTCTCTGTCCGTGTTAAACTCTTATCTATCGTATGTATCGCTGCAATTATGCTTACCCATTACGGTGTTAACTACTGTGACCGTGCTGAAGGGTTATTGGAGGTGACAGGCTAAGAAAAGTGGTTAGAACAGATCACAACGACCTTGACGCGTGACCTTGAGTGATCTCCCGTGTGTGTTTCATCAAATATACTACTGAAAAGCATCGTCTGTGCAATTGTTGGCTAGATGTCTGCTTATAAAGCGAACATAACAAATCCATAGTTCTTCTGATTCTTTCCGGACTGCCTTCACGGATCTTGAACCTGTACTGAACTAAATGGGCACTGGCGTTTGTTTGTTTTACTTTTCGTGTGCTAGATTAAGCTGATCACACTCAGCTTTTTAGTCCACGTTAAACTCTTCTATCGTATCGTATCGTATCGTATCGTATTCTAATAACTGCTCTGCGTTCAATGTTCGATGATACAGGCTACTGTAGTCACAACACGGTCTGGAGTGAGTTATACAATAGTATAACGCACGACAGACAGTGTTCATGACGAATCAACGTGACCAGTGTGACCAACCGAACGTTTTCGACGCTGTGACGCTTGGAGGACCGCGATAAGTCTTGCACTCCGTCAGTCAGTCTCTCTCTCTCTCTCTGTCCCTCTCGTGCCTCCGATTTCTCGAAATAGAAAAGCCATAGAAACTTCTCATTTAGTAGAGACATAGCGCTGCACAAGGGAGCAAATTTGAGGTCTGAAGGTCAAAGGTGAAGATCCCCTTGGAACGAAAAAATGATCGTTTTTCGAGCATATCTTCATCAAAAGTGGATCGATTTACGTCAAACGAAGACCAAAATTATTATCGGCCTATTCTATATATCACCAGATACATTTCACCAGCGAAATGCTTCGTTTTGTGATAATGTGCAATCTGTTCACCTGACCGTGGACCTGCTTGTTAGGAAAGCTAAACAAGCTTACTTGTATGACATTGGCAAACAGCACGTGTCACGTATCGACGAGGTACTAATGTATGACTGTGCATGTCATTGCAAGTGCGCTACGGTGTAGAAAAGAACCGGAGCGTGTTCGTGAGCGGATCGCTCGCTAAGAGCATGAAATTGTTAACTGCCGACCGTCGCTAATGAATGGCAGGACGGCACTGAGAGCCACGTAGACCGTCACGTCGACTTTCACTTCCAGAATAATTCGTTCTTTTGCTGTCGTCACGCGCGTTCTCCTGCGCGTGCCACTGCCAAGGTCGACTACGGCAGTTGAGACCGGAGGAAAAAGCGAGGATTTGCTGCCGAACCATATGTCGACATTTCGCTTTACGGCGTATATACCTTATAAAAAAAGTTTAAAAATTGACCCAACCTTAAAAAAGCCAACTGCTTGAAAATTAAATCTGAATAACAACGTTTGTCTCTCAGCGGAAAGCAAGAAAAAGATGCCTTTGTTAATAATTATTTCAGTGTCAACTGTTCATGTATGTTTATTTGACGTGAACAAACCTGTCTGTATCCGACAACGTACGCAAGCGTATTTATTTTTTTTCTTTTATTATAACCTCACTGCTGACGAATAAGGCTGTAATGAGTATAGCCTCCAGCGGTTAGTCTCCATTACCAATGCACTGGTTGACTGGGCCATGGTCTTCGGAAAAGCAAAGGAGTAACTTCGGTTGCTGCGATCGTTGCAGTCGGGTCGGCATTTTATATGAGAGTTGTGTCCTCAAGAAATCTTGGGTAATGACGCCGTTTGCAAACTCGGAAGTGTGGAAATGGGTTAAAATGGCGACTTTGAAATGCGAAACAGATGAACATTGCACTGATAACAACGGCTACACGTTTGTAATAATTAGCGCTGCTCGGAAATAAAATTCGCAACGTATGTTACGCTATTCGTCTTCGACAGAACTGATTCTTTATCTCCACGCTGTGACCGTTTGACCTTCAGCGACAAAATTTGGCACGATGACCGAAGAGGGCGGACGATGATTTTAAGGGTCGACCCCATCGAATCAAGGAGTACTGGCTTCCATAACCCACATTTTTGCAAAAATCCTTATTTTACGCACAAACAGTTTGTCCTAAAACTATACAGAATTTAGCAGGATGAGCAGTAGGGCCAGACCATGAATACGTCTTGTTCACCCCACCCCACTCCAATTTAAAGGGATCGGAGCCTCAATAGAGGCTTTTCTAATTCAGAACAGTCATTCTATTATATTTATTATGAAATCGTACAACGTACAGATAAAAAAAACAATTAAAAAGACTAGGCTGTCATATTGTACAGCAAAATTGAAACGCTGGCATTCTAATTAGCCGTACATGTACTTCGCATGGATTGGATTCAACGGAGCCACACACTGCAACCGTGACAAACTGTCAGCGTGTAGCAAGAGGAGTTGACGTCAGGTCAAGGCTCTTGACAGGTGTGAGTCGGTGTAACTTTGGTTGATCACGTCGTTCCTCTCAGCATGATCATCGATGTTACGTAAAGGCCGCAACCCACACAGGCGAACTAGTTGGAAATTAGTTGGAAACCCGGGTTGCGAACTAGTTGCGAACTAGTTTCCAACTAGTTCGCCTGTGTGGGTTGCGGCCTTAACAGTGCAACAGAGTGTCAGTTCAAAATCAGACACCATCTGCATAAACTGTCGGGCTACAAGAACGCTGTACATGAACAGGCGGTGCTTTGAAGTCACATTAGTTTTCGCTTGCTGAAACCCTAAATTAAAATATGATCAGATTGTTTCTATTGATCGGTGCTATTTTCCCCACAAAGTTTCACAACGGTGACAGCGAACATATCCAATCAATCGATCAATCAGTATCTTTATTTCAGACACAAATGGCCCACAGAAAAAATACTATGCTACTGAAACGGAGAAGAAAGCAAAAAGGTAGGTTAACCCTACAACGCGGCTGATGCTCAGCATGTTAATTTCCCTATGGGGGTGGGCATTTGTGACGTCAGACGGGCGTCAGTGAGTTCCTACAGACCGTGTATACAAAGCCCTTAGATATCTGTTAGGATTTTGTAGCAATTTTGAATTTAATTTTTTGATTGCCCCCTTTTTGGGAAGGGGTGTCCCTAGGGGTCGAGGATGGCATAGTGTTGGGTAGGGCGATGGTAGGCTGTCAGTACAAACCGCCGTTTGATCGCAATTGCGATGCAAGTTATGACTGGGATTGTGAACCCCCAATTTGGAGGGAAGAGGTGGTCGAAAGGAGATGGGTCCCCTCCCATGCCTATGTAGCGCGATGTTGACTTCTTATTGGGGCTCTCCGTGGTCACCATAGGCCTGCCTCTCACCGTTTTCCCAGTGCTTTTATTTGTCACAGCCAGGCAGGCGGACGGACGGACAGACGGAATTGGTATAGCAAAAGGCGGCGGCACTATGCACTAAAGTGCATAGGCCGCCAAAACACAATAACAATAGCAGAACTGTACAAGCTATCAGCAGGCTCTTAACTCTCGCCGACTAACAACCAAATCATTATTACACATGCAGACACCTGCATCTCTCAAGAATACTACGACAGTTCAGCAGTTGGCGTACAGTGTCAGTCTTTGGCAAACCAGTTCTAACAACATACTAGTAGCTAGAACGTAGAAGACAGTCGTTTATTGGGGGCGACCGGCGTTTAATAGAGACCCAGCGTTTATTAGAGCAAAGACCTCGGACCCGCTACCCCGGTGTGTATTAGAGACCGGCCATTATTTGAGACCAGGAGTTTATAAGAGAATTTACGGACAATAAATTGTTAGTGACCTAAATAGGATAACGTCGTGGAATTTTGCGATATATCTTTACTGTGCATCCAGCTGCATTAGCAGGATACTGGCCGTGACGAGGAGCCGAGTTACTCTGACCAGTTGAACTAAATCAAGACATTATGAAACTAGATTAAGTGTCTTGGCGCCCTTCAGGTTACGAGAATAATCGGCTTATTTGTCGGTGTCAACTGGAGATAAAGGCGCACCGTGACCACCCGGGTTGTGGAGTCTCGTGAGTACGCGGTGACAGAACGGTTGGTGGTCGATCAATAGCCGACATGCTGTGAATACATATTGTCTTTCAGGAAATTCGCCCGGCGGACACTGCCAGATTGCATTCCTATTCGCGCGGCTCAACAAAGGCCTTGTCGTCGTCCGGCTGGTTTCCGGGTGAATCCGTCCAATTAGACGTCCTCTCCGGGCAACCAATGTTTTCACAATCGCTCACGTCTTTATCTGTCTTCGGGCGATACAGTCGACGCTCGCTATCGGAGACGCACAGATTTGCTCATTGACAAATCACAGTCTTTCAAAGTACCCCTACTTACTATCTTACTATAATGTTTATGCATTACCTAGCGTCATTTTCATTGCCCCACTTCCATGGTGTCGTGGGCTATATTTGTGACGCTGCTGTAGCGGCCCATAACCCTTTAAAGCCTACTGTTGCCATATGGGTACAGCTACCATTGCTCAGTCCCATCAGGTCCTTCAGCAGCAGTACGCAGACGATACGCAACTCTATGTCGCTCTGTCACCCCTAAATTATAGCAATGAAATCGACACACTCCAGTCATGCTTGAGCGCC
>Ga0056114_1000855_pt1 | contig 12235 bp, 7 predicted proteins | sample WorMetHERISLAND1_FD_77005 | JGI IMG/M metagenome (GOLD analysis project Ga0056114, IMG submission 77005) | Marine gutless worms symbiont microbial communities from Max Planck institute for Marine Microbiology, Germany - Olavius loisae HERON... ...
CTGAAGCGTGGCTTTCGAAGCATGGCTAGTCTTATACTTGTAGTGAATGTTGTTGGCGAACTTCAACCAAAAAGAACACTTGCGGCATCGCGCGGTTTCCTTGCGGCAGCACGGTTTTCTTGTCATAAACAATGCTACCATTTCTAACTACTAGTAGTTAACGGCACATTTTCAAGTGTCACCGACCTTTAAGAAGTCCATGTTTTCGAAGCGATAGAAGACGCAGTGGTCCAGCATGGTCAGTCGGTTGTTTTCCAGTTTGATGTTTTCCAGATGGGAATGGAGTCCGGCCAGCGATCTCTGTGTCAACCGCTGTAACGAGTTGTCACGGAGATCCAACTCCTGCAGTCGTCCAACGTCCATGAAAGTGAAGTCCGGAATGTTCCGCAGAGAGTTCTGCCAAAACGTAATACAACATTCACGCTTATACGACGAAATATTAAACTTAAGCTCAACCGCAGATGATACACATAGACTGCACGTTGCACATCGGTTCTTAACTTCAGCATACTCAAACGGCGACGGAGAACGATAGAACTCTTTCGTTACGTTGAAATCACTAGGCCTATTGCAAGTGAAACCAAATATACTAGATATCTGGTATATTTGGTGAAACTGCGTATGTCACGCCCTGCCTATAGACGACACCCGCTAGCTGCTCATCTGTCTCAGGCTTCGCTCCAGGCCGGGTGACAATGGCTTGTTCTCTGACTGGGCTGAATGGCATGATCCTGGGTCCTCTCTCTCTCTCTCTCGCCTATCCAATGCCTCCGTTATTAACGATGTGACATCATAAGCCAAAGGAACCTTCATTGTGTAAATTGTGCGATGTAGAGACAAGACCGTGAAAATAATAATAGCCTGAACAAGCAATTCAGCTATATGATGAAGGGGTATCAGTTGGCTGTAGTCACCACCGAGAAAGATTTGGAGTATTTATTTCCAGTAACCTGAAAGTTGCGGAGCATTGTTACGATGCCTACTCTAAGGCTAACAAGATGCTGGGGTTGGCACAGCGAACAATCAAGCATAGAAGCCCCGATCTGATGGTGCGCCTGTATAAGAGTTTGGTACGGCCCCACTTGGTGTATTCTTCACTAGTCTGGAATCCGCACTACAAAAAGGATAAGCTGTTGTTGAAGAGAGTCCAGCAGCATTTTACCAGGCAGTTTGATGACCTAAAGAATCTGCCATACTTTGACAGACTGAACAATCTGAAGTTATGGTCGCTGGAGGAGAGAAGAAATCACGTAGATCTGATCGAACTGTTCAAGATGGTACGAGGCTTGTCATCAGTTCCATTGCAGACTTACTGATGGAAGATACACTCGTGGCCACAGATAGATTGAATTGGATTGAGCAGTGTTTTACGTCTCCGCCAACGCCAACACAGTATAGGTTATAAGGGAGACGGTTTTTACAGGTCAAAGCACCCAACCAACAGTATCAAAGTACTGAAGGAAAATCTACAAAGGAAAACAACCAAGAGAACAAAGAAAACACAAAATACACATATGCATGCAGACACAAAATAGTAGACAAATGCAGCATACAAGTATAACACAGCAAGTCCCCTAGTCTACAATAATATGGGTGACTAGGGGACAGCTCCCACAGAGGGCAGGGTTGCCAGGCCTGAATGGCGGTGGGGCTGCCGCCGCGATACCCCCGGCCACAGATGGAAACTGGTTAAAGCTCACAGTACATGCGATGCAAGACTACGGTACTTCTCTGTCCGTGTATTGAATCGTTGGAACAGTCTGCCACACTGTACAGTCGACGTCAAAACTGTCAACGCCATCAAGAATCAGCTTGAAAGGATCCGATCCAAACAGATGTATTTCTTCACGGACAACTCCGCAAAATTCATTGGCTGCCAGCACTGGAACTTGCTGTTGTACTTCTATAATGGAGGAAACGCCAGTGGTGCAGCCGCACCAGGTGAGATACCAGGTGAGATACTTGCATTATTTACAATCCGCACCATAAGCGAACCATTGGCGCACCATTAGCGCTCGGGTTATACTATCACTGTACAGCGGAAGTATACAACTGAAATAACTGAGAATTAGTCTACGGAAACACACGAATCTCCAGACGTACACTGCCTACCTTATTCAAGTAGAGTGTCTGCAGCGCACCCAGACAGGCGATGGCCGGCCACGGAGCTTGCGTGAAGTTACAGTGGCTCAAGCTGAGCGTCCGGAGCGTGTTTCGCTGGACGGCGAAGGTATCGTTCGCCAGTGACAGTCGAGCACCGTCGAGCCTCAGTTCTTCGAGCGCCGTCAGACGAACGAACGCGTCACTGGCCACGTCGGTCAGAGGGTTATCGGCGACGTTCAGCACCTTCAACCGTGACGGAAAGACTCGGTATGTAAGCCGGCCGAGGGCTAATACTCCGTCCGATCTGGCGTCGAGCGTCTCGAGCGAAGGCAGAGCGTTGAGCAGCCGATCAACGGAGGTGATTTTATTGTTGTGAGCGATGTTGAGCCTGCGGAGTCTAGTCAGCGGCAGCAGCGCGGACACGTGCTCGTCAGAGAGATGACTCGATCTGATGGATAGTTCACGCACCGACTGACCACCCACACTGCGGAAAGCGTCTTCGTGTACTGACTACATAGACAGGCACACACACACAGTCGACATCTTCAAGCACTCACGCGATATGTGCCTTTATTAAAAGTCAGACTTATGTGAATCGTAGGCCTATGTTTTTTTTGCGGGACATTAGAGGAACATCTGAGCAAAACTACTTCAACGCAACATGAGTCTCTATGAGTATGAGACATGAATGTAAGTCCTCAAAGTTAGACCAACTGAATATCTCATCTTATTCAATAAGTCAACTATAACTATCACGGGAACTCGAAAGAAATTGGAACAGATAACAAAATTACACTGCTACAAACCTCGAGTTGATTGCGTGAAAGATCAATGCGACGCAGACGAGTCCAGTTAGTGGCAAACGCCTGCGCGCCGAGATGAGCGATATAACATCCACTGAGGATGACTTCAGTGAGGTTGCTCAAAGTCGCTAGAGCGGCGGTCGGAACAGTACGTAGAGGATTGCTTGAAAGGTCGACGACGGACAGTGACGCTCTCATGGTCGTCACGTCGCCTGGCGAGAGTCTGCGCAGACCACCATTCGTCAGACGCAGTTCGCGGACCAGCCCCAGTGGCACCAGAGCGCCGCTCGGTAGATAGGAACCACCGAACCCTATTACGTGAAGTACACGAAGCAGCGTGAGCGGCTTCAGTGCCTCTGACGGGAACTCGATCGTCGGAGCCAACTGAATATGAAGCTCTTTGAGGTGCCGTTCCAGCCCGGTAAACGCTGCCGGTGATACACTGGACAACCGATTGTCCTTCAGGTCCAGGCGGCGGACTTTGAGTCCGCGAAAAGCGTTGTCCGTCAGAGCCGCTATGTTATTGCCGGCAAGTGTTAACTCGTCGATAAGTTCGTCAGACTGGCTGAACGTCGGAACCGTGGGCAACCGCTGCTGGCGACAGTTCAACACCAGTCTATCAGCAGTTCGTTCACACTCACACGGACTCGGCACCGGGCAACTGGCTATGTTCATCGTCGGTGGTGTTTTAGCCGACACGAGCTCGGCAATGCTGCAGAGCAGCATCAGCAGAAGCCAATAGATCTCTTCCATTGACGATAACGCTGACACACCGACAGATACACGCGTGAACTATACTCGACGCGATCGTGTTAGATGCATGCAAATGCCCTACGCACGTCATGTCCGCAGAATTTGATGACCTGGTTTGTCCTTTGTTTGCCCACACAGGCATACTCGCTGACATCATATCATAAATCGCCGGACTACGATAAAAACTCACTATTTACGGGCATTAAGAAACGTGTGTGTCACTGGTGTCCTTTTGCATTTTCAGGCTGTTTGTGTGATGTTGGCGACTTGGTTTGTACACAAGTACTGTTGTCCATAGGTCCAGAAGGAATGTGAGCTCTGTCTCCGGTGGGTCTAAAAATTGAAATTCACGAAATCCACCAAAAATTACGTCACTAATTTAAGCAATTTTCAGAAACTGTAGGCCTATTAATAGACACTGGATTTCGTAAATTTTGGTGGATTTCGTGGATTTCGATTTTTAGACCCACCCCTCTGTCGCTGGAGGAATTTCAGGTTAAGATCGACAGATGCCATTAAGGGATTAGATTTTTAATTTCATTTTAGCAGCCATGTATATAGGTATTTCACTTCAGTACCACAGAGTTTACAGTGGATTATGTAACCAAAATCCCGTATATAGTCAGCAGCCTCATTGTGCCGCTATGGGCGCTAGGCCTACGAAAATCTGTCTAAAAGGCATAGACCTGAACGTGCTCCAGATAGGCCTAGCCGATATGAACCGCCAATGTGCGTATACGATACGATACGATAGAAGAATTTAACGTGGACTCGAAAGCTGAGTATTCAGCTTTATCTAGCACACGTAGAAGAAAAAAAATATAAAAAAAGAAGAAACTAAAACAAACAAACGCCAGTGCCCCTTTAATTCAGTACAGGTCCATGGCTTTTCCTGCATGCGTATGATGCGATAAAATAATAGGATAGATCGTAACTCTTTTCGTGTTATATTACAGCCAAACAGTGTTAAGTTTTTACCATTGACTGCAACAGTCACATTTTCGTAAATCACGCGTAAACCTACGCGTCTGTTTGTTTATTAATGTTGTTTTTGCTCATAACTGTATAAGGTATACATGTAGATTGACAAAAAGACTAGACCACGGAGTTCTTACCTGTAGGCTGTCCGAGTAGTCGTACCTAGCCGAGACAATAGCCCTGCTAATGATCCGTGTTTATCTGCGAGGCTATCGATGGGGCAGTCGTGACGACGTCGAGTGACAGTAAATATAGCTTCAGTTAGTTAAACGTTTGTTGTAGACGTGAAACAAATGTCATTAGCAATACTCGTTGTACAGACTCAACAGTTACTCTTCTTCAGCGAGCGATAATGACGGCGGCCAGCGCGATTGCTCGCAATTCAAGAGCCTGATAGGCTACCTGTGTCACGGTGTGTCACTAGACTGCTCGCCTACCTAGGCCCACCTGACTGTAAGCTTACCTGGCGGCTAGCGAGCCAGTGGCCCCGCTGTTAGGCAAACCATGCAGCATTGACAACGAACAGCGCTGCAGCTTATTTCTTGTAATCGCCAACACTCACATGTTCTACAATCTTCAGCTGTAACCTAGTATTAATAGGCCTGACCCTGTTTTACCGCGCGAACACGCGGTACTGTTATCATTATGTCGTCTGTCCGTCCGTCTGTAACGTTTGTGGATTGTGATCACATAGGCCTGCATTCAGATAGGCTAGTCGGAAAGTAATTTCACGGATTATTGGGGTAATTCTTCCCCTACTTGAATTCCTAATATCGTCCGAAAAATCGAAGAGTAACTTTGTCAAATTTGAGGTGAACTAGGGTGAGGGTAGGTAAAAACCACGTTTTCTGCCTGTAACTCGTCGTATCTCAGAAACTGTGCGAGATAGAGGATTGGTTGCAATGACGTCACGTGACTCCAAACGACCCTCATGACCCTCAAGTGTTTGAGGCTTAATATCTCGGCGACCTCGTGAGGCAAAGGGTTGGTTACAATGGACCGACTATAGAAAACCACCCACTTTGTTCGCTTCTTCAGATACTTTTACCGGATGACTTAAACATTAATTGAACTTTTGCATTGGATACACTGCCTTCGCTTTGTACGGTGCGATACAACAGGATAAAGAACAAATTATTAATTATAATCATCTGGTTCACTTCACCATCGCACATACCAGCGCTGAGGTATGTACCATGTACTGGCCCATGCAGTGCGTCCCCCCAATATCTTCTGGTTACGTGCCAGGCCATTTGCTGCAGTCGCACGCTTAATTATTTCGGATCACATCGAATCGTGTGTGAAATACAATGTTTTGTTAACCCCTTGCGTTCGCTCAATCACACGGGTACATTTTGGTTGCAGTTTACTGTCTTTATGACGCGTGTGTCTAACGTGTTAGAAGTGTGCCGTGAAGAAAAGCCAAACAACACAACAGGACAGTTAAAGTACAGCATGCGCGTAACATTAAACACAGCGTTGAAAACACAAACGCTCTATACAAAACTGTAAGAACAACTGTTGAACCCAAGCAAAAACATTAACAGTTTCGTGTTCTGAGATTAACAACGACAAGAACTAATAAACAGTTCTATAGAGAACACACGTTTCACAGTTTAAGATTGACAGTTTCACACTTTAAGCTTCCTAATGCGTTATTTGCAGATGAATGAACAAGACGCGTCGAGACGCGGACATAAAGTGCTATAATGGCTGCAGTGGACAAAAAGTTGGTTGATCGGTTGAAGTTAAATGGATTTTGGAATGGTTTCGATATTTCGTACCCGTACGCCCGCAAAATTACTCGAGATCGGGATATGAAAAGCTGTCATTGCAACTGTGTGTTCCATACTTTCAAGAATCAATTACGTGTTTGTTATTCGATCACTCTCACTTCAAAAAAAATTGGCGAATTTCTTGTCGACTTTTCGACTGTATCTATTAAGGTATAACGCGATTTAGGTCATCTTAATGCTGTCCAACTACTTTTACTTTTACAATTACTTATTGCGTAGTGAAGGCACTGTGTTTGTATACGTAAAACGCATCCGTTCGAATAATTTTTAGTGCGTTTGTTCTTGATGCACCTAGTTTGCCTTTTTTTATCGCACATCACACGGAGTGAGTGGTACAGAATAATGAAACCATTTTAAAAATATCTTTCATTTCTGATGACCGATTTCAATATTCTGCTTTGCAGTTCTAATTAGTTACTGTAATTAGAAATGACTCCGCGAAATACGATCTCACCTTAAGTACATTGTCTTCTATGCAGTGTCGCTAACAGCGCCGAGCGCGACTGGGGTGCGGGTGCAGATTAGTGGAAAATTGCACTGCAAGCTGCATGTGTTGCAATCAGTTGCTCATCACCTGAGGATGTACAGACATTAGTAACTCTTTTGAGTGCTGACTAACTGTTTCACTATGTCTATCGTGATTTTATGATTTGATTTTATGTTTTTTAAGGCCTATTTTTCTTTGTATGTGTGTGTTCTGTACTTCGTGTACGATTATATAATAAATAATAACAAAGAGATCATTACGACGTCTACGATTCAGCTGCGTTACTTCTTGTATGATTGTATCAAATCGACTTCTTATAATAGAAATATTTTTGCGACTGGGGCAAAATAAACTGAAACGGCGTTTTCCGGTGTACACCGAATACACATCGAGAAAGCTGTGCAAAACGAGTTCAGGCTAATATTTGCTACATTCGCTCTTTTTGTAGGTAGTACATACACAGTGTCTGGCAGTGCATTTTAGGCCCACTTCAGACAGTCTTTTGTGATCGCATAGTACAAAGCTGTTGAAATCGGTCAAAAGAACCAAAGATATCTCCAACTGCAAAATAATCTAGCTTAGTTTCTATAGACTACCCAATATGGTACGTGTATGCGGGTGTATGTATTCTTGCTCCTTGTCTATTTTGTTCTGTATTTATTCCAAGCGTTATAAGAAGGCAACGAACGGCAAACTGTGGTGCCAGGCTATGATAGCAGAATAGAACGTGCGGTGGTGCAATAGACTACACGGCAGTAAACGAATTAGCTCATTGCTTTCGACGTGAAGTCCCGCTTCAGTCATTCCAGGTGGTTGTCAGATCTGAAGATGTAAAAAGCTCTAAGACTTAGCTATTACAAGAGAGTTGTACCGTTGTACGACGGCTAACATTTCGATAGCTACATACAGAACGATAATCGTTAATGCGACTAGTCAGCGGCTGCGGCCGCGGCACGGTAGCGACGCCTGGTGAACATCTTTGAAATGCGTCGCGCCACACGATAGCGGAAGTGGCGCAACTGTCGACGGATCCTCTGCCACAGACCGAGCCCGGCACGCTCGTCAATGCCGCGGCTCAGTGACTGCGACTGGGCGGCATCACCGGACGCACCGGACTTGTTCAGCTCAATAGGGTCGAGTATCAGCTCGATCCGGTCCAGGTCCTCATACTTAACGGCGGCGTTATCCTTGATGTTTGGCGGCGGCGTCGACGACCCAACGTCCTCTACAGCAAGCACAGTCTCGTCTACACAACTGAACGATGAAGACAATACAGCACTCAAAGAGTTCAAACTCCGTCTGTCAGCCAGTGAGTGGCAGGTAAATGTAAATGGATCCAGAGAGTCCTTGGAGGAGAGTATGTTGAATGTTCAGCCTATACCAGACCTATACGATTACCTTTTCAGCTGCAGAGCCCTTCGGTTCAGATCCATTTGACTGATACCAAATACCGGAAGTCGAAATAGCACGGGATTCTTCGATCGCAAGTCCGATAGTTAGTCTCAGTAGTTGCTCTATCGCGTCGTGCAACAGGCAACCAAGCTATATATAACTAAGCAAACTTCGGTGGTGGCACTTTATCCAAAGTTCCCTAGCGGCGCTGAGCTGCTGTCAAGGTCAGAAAAACGGTACAGAAATGGTACGAGCCTCTTCTATCAATATTTTCGCCCCATATTGACAGAAAGGCCGGCTGACAGAGGTAGAGTGAATGCTGATGCTAACCGAGTGTTGGTATCGGATCTGACGACGTCTCAGGCAGCAGTTCGACAGAATGAGACTCGGTAGCAGCCGCAGGTCCGCTGTCACTCGCTTCAGTCTCGACGACTACTAAAACAGTTTCAAGACAAATCAGATACTGTAAGCAATTGTACAGAGTACTTAGATAAGCAAGCAAGCAAGAAAGTATGCAGTGACGTATTTAAAGAGGGGCAAGTGCGATGCCTCCCTTTGAACCGACTCTAATTTCTGATGACGGTTTTTTTAAACAGTTTTACTAATTTTGTTCAAAATCTAGGCATTCATTAACAAATAAGCTACCTACCGCCAATACGCCAATATATCAACAACATTAGTGTGGTGAGTCTATCTCAGTGACTGAGTTTACTGTAAACAATATGACACGATTAGCTGCTAACGAGAAAATAAAAATTAAAAGAAGGAACTAACAATAGCCTTAAAAACGGAAAACACAAGAATACAAATTTAAGTCGGACACACATTATTAATGCTTAGACTACTTACTAACTCACGTCACAGATCCATCAACTTGCCAATGCGCGGCGTGGATAATTAGCGAAGATCGTTATCTAAGTTTAGACAGTTACATTCACCAAGTTACAAGCTGTTGTTTCTCACATGAGTTCATGTTCATCACATCCTCTTCATCTTCTGCCGGATACCAAGCGGCGGCCAGCTCTTTGAGGTCGACGCTACCTGCTGAGTCTTTCTCCTCTGATATAGACACCTCATATCCACCATGCCGTCCCGGTGACCACGTCTCCTGATGGTCGAACGCATCAGCTGTATCTTGCTCCGTTTCAATGGCAACGGCGTCCAGATCCTGTTCTTCTGGACACCAGGGCCGCGTGAGCTTGTCGGTGATATCGCGTGAAATATCCCAGCTCGTCGTCTTGGCAACCGTGTCCGGAGCTTCGGGCTCCAACTCGGCTGACTCGCAGCATTCAGTGACTTGCGGCAGCGGAGTTGATGCGTCATTGTCGAGTGGACGTAACTGAATGCTCCCTGATACAACGATTACACACATTACATCAGTAGCCAACAGTTGATAAATTCTGCTGTTGAGATGAAAGGAGACACAATAGATACTTAACCAGCCGGACTTTCCATTTGTTATTGTGCGTTATTAAATATTATTTTTTTAACCCTCGGTGCATATAATCCCGAGGGAGATAAAAAATTGAAAAGTAAATACAAAATTGGGTACGATCAACATTCAACAGTCTGTGCAGTCTGTAGCCGGCAAACTGTCATGCAAAAGGATAGCATTGAAGCGCTGCACCATGATTATTATTAAACGAACTTATTATAGTGGCATTGAGTCCAAAGACTACTAGGGTACTTAACAAGAAAAAATAAAGTGAGTTGTGCAGCGCAATAGAGAGAATTAGGACCTAGACAGAATGTTTGCGTGCGTAAGAAAACGGCGGGTCGTAGCAGCGAGTAAAAAGTTCTTGACCTATTTGCGAACTGATATCTAGCACTAGGCGTTAGGCGAGTTTCTACGCGAAAGTGGGCAACATTAATCATCATTAATTAAGATGTAGATACATAAGACGGATTCATAAATAGACGCCCGGGGGAGTCTTTTTTACTCTGAAAGCCACACATGGAGCTGCGATCGTGTGATCTGTATTAATATCACACAGGCTACTTTAGACTGCACGCTCAAGACACGTGGTGAACGGCAGACATTACCGACATCAGCCGATGACAGCGGTGCGTACGGCGTCGGCCCATCTTCACCACCAGCTGCAGATACTGTTGCTGTTGATGCTGGCAATCCCGCATCACAGCCGTCATCAAGGCGACCGACCCCCTGCTGCTTGTCAAGCCATTCTACCAGCCCGTCACAACAGACGCACACGAGGCGGTAATGTGATAGAGCATTCTACAGGTAGGCAACTATAGTACTATCTGCCTCCACTACTGGATCACAGCATCTACGATCCGACAGCAGTGGTGACTGACATATGTCGCCAAGTCTCTGTTCCACGATACGATACGTTTTGTTTTAGATTTTTCTCTTTTTTATTCTTTGGTCACCTGTGGTAGACTAAGCTAATCACCCTCAGCGTTTTAGCGCCCGTTAACCATCGTATCGTATCATGTCGTACCCACATGTTCGCCGCAGCACGTTTAGAAGCCGTCCTTTTTCTGTCGTCCTACCAACAGCCTGGAATTCACTGCCAGATGATTTGCGTGATCCAGCCGTTGACTCCGAACAATTTCGGCGAGTCTTCAAACACATCTATTCACTGGACACGACTGAGTGTTAGCACATATTGAGTGCTGTACGTTATCGCGCTCTACAAAGCGACATTTACTTAATTTCAATCAATGTTAAGTCAGGTTCATTTGTTAAAAATAGAATTCGTGTATGATACGTATACACTGACGGAACATAATAACAGTATAAAAGAAAATACGTTAAAATAGGCATGCATCTACTGTATACATACTCGTCATAAGTGTCAGGGATGTTTGGTTTTACATACTGAATGCACGACAGTGGGCTACAGTTGCCGTTGCACCAGGGCATGACAGTTGGCTGTATACAATCTATTCAGATCTGTATTATATCAAAAACAACATGGCAGTTACAGGTCACTATGATTATAACTAGTCTTATATGAGATTAACAGTCGCCAACCTTACCATAGGCAAATATCACTGCTTTACTGCTCCACAGGTGCCATCATTATGTCATGTTTTCCCTTCGTTGTTGTCAATCAATTATGACAATATACAGTAAGTACAAATACAAAACGAGCGCTGACCTTCCAGCCAAGGAAGAAGTTCGGATATAGCACGTAGAAACTTCTCCATGTCAAAGCCATTCTCTACAAATTTCATATTCGGATTTAAGAAACTATTTTGTACTTCAGTTCAATTTCATGCGCATAATTTACACAAGCAACCACAGTAGTTCACTGAATCCAAGTTGACTTGAGGCTGTGACTTGTACCGGGTTTTACAGTAGTATCATCTGGATTACCACAGACTAAGCTGGGCCAAACAGGCAGCATGATCACATGGATACCGTTTGGATCATGGCGCTCATTATTATTATGATTATTACTATGATTATGACTGTTATTATCGTGTTTAAGCATGACAACTACTGTTACTGCTGCTGCTGTGACGCACCATTCTATTACTGATCTGTACATGTACATGGCCTCCTATCAAATGAGCCAATATTGCCTTCAGAATGTGACAGAAAAGTAATTCCCTAAGATTTTTTTTCAATTTTTTAGCAACCGTCTAGAATATTTACGTGAAATTTAATATCCACATTTGTCTTTCATATCTACAAATAACAGCAAACAGCGATTTATAATATTACACCTGAATATCAATAAATCAATTCGACAGCTTTATGGCCATAGAAAAAAATCTAAGCCACTGAAATGGAAAAGAAAAACATAATTTAATAAAAAATTTAATAGAAAATTTAATAAAATAGAAAATTTAATAAAATAGAAAATTTAATAAAAAATTTAATTTAATAATTTAATAGAAAAACATAATTTACTTAATATACACTGTGAGTCAAAAAAACTGTGCCACTTTTA
>Ga0056114_1000856_pt1 | contig 12235 bp, 14 predicted proteins | sample WorMetHERISLAND1_FD_77005 | JGI IMG/M metagenome (GOLD analysis project Ga0056114, IMG submission 77005) | Marine gutless worms symbiont microbial communities from Max Planck institute for Marine Microbiology, Germany - Olavius loisae HERON... ...
ATGTTTCTTGAAAGTATGTTCCGAATTGCAGTTTAAGACGTCGCCGGGTAGACTGTTCCAGATGAAAGGTGCAGAGTACGAATATGAACGTCTTGCAAATTCGGTGTTTGTTCTAGGAATAGTAAAGTATCTGCTTTAAAGGTTTTCTTGAGTTAAAGGTCTGCAGACTTTTTATCAACTTATCACTAATTCACCATAACAACAAGAAGTACAATGGCACTTGTCACAGCACATATCAGTGCAGTTTGCATGTATGCCTAATGAGTGTGAACTAAAATTCTTTGTCTGGTTGAGACATCGCACTAAAACTCATAAATCTGATATTTAGATTCTGAATCTGGGTTATAATCCAAATCTGCCTCAAAAGTTATTTGTTTGCAGCAAGGCACAAAAACTAACATCATGCTACACTTTATTAAAATCCAACTGGAGATTTCTGAGACATCCTGCTGTCAAAGAGAAATACAATCAGACCAAAAACATCCCTCGAGCATGGTACTTCAAGCACAGCTCATCAACACCTGTAAACAAATTATAAAGTTCAGTTCATACTTTGAGAGTTTTCAGTTGATCTCTGGATTCATCGAGAGTTTCGACACGGCACTTCTTGGCATCAATCAAACGCTTCTCAGACTCATCAAGCCATGCATTCAGCTCAGTCAATGAGTCAGTCAGTGTGCGCACGGCATTGTCTCGTTCTTGACACTGACAACAACGTTCTGCAATGTCCTTAGACAACTGGTTCCACATCATACGAGCACTTGCCAACTGCTGTCTGATGTCTTCACGGCCTGACACAGCCGTGCTCACCAGTAGTCTGTCACCAAGTTGAACAGTACCATTCAGTCTGTCCTCTCCAACTGCTAGTTCGGCCACCTACACAAGCACCACATACACACCACAACTTACACCAAATGTCAACTCCACTCAATTATGAGCGGCACTTGTCAATCCTCACAAACTCTCATAGATTAATGGCAGCAAATTTTGCGGAGCACTTATCCTTTCCTCCTTTTCTCTCTATTTAACCCTTTCCTTTCGCTCCCTGTCTCCAATACCACAGCAAAGCAAAGAATACAAACCCAGTAGTCAGCAGTGTGGCTCTTTGAGTCACTGTTGTCAAGCTGCTGACGACAAGATTCGATCCAGTTCATCAGTTCTCGGTGACTGCTGATAAATGCCTCGTGTTCCGCTGCACACTTCTCACACATCACCAGCCGGTCCTGCACAAACCATCAACTGACAAGCTGTAACAGCCACTGCTGCCAGCCAGCAAACTGACATAAACTAACACTGTAAACTGTTTAAGAATAAAGAGACTTCATCAAGGTTCTTAACGGCTTTGAAGGCTGCGATGACAATTATTTACTTTCCAAGGAACTTCCACAAACAGCATACTCGTAAGAAAATAACGTAAAGTTGCGCTAGACAGAGTGTTAAGAAACAGTCTCTCAGTAACTGTCATCATCATCATCGATGTATCTGTTTCAGCAACAGCAGTCAATGAATACAACACAACACAACGATTAACCCTCTGACGCCCACTGTTGCCACATAGGTACAGCTACAAAGAATCCTGTGCCGGACCGGGTTAAGCCGTCATTTGTAATTTTGACATCCGGGCACTCTGACGCTCAGCCCTGAGCGTCAGAGTGCCCGGATGTCAAAATTACAAATGACAGCTTAACGCGTTCTGGCACAGGATGCTTTGTATGGCAACAGTGGGTGTCAAAGGGTTAAAATACTGGCAATATATAACAGTGCAAATATACAAAGGCTGCAAACATGAGAATAAGTGCAAGATATGAATTGGATATGAAAAGTTCTCCGAGTTTCTGTCCCCAAATCATAAAACTCCTTTGTCTGTCTAATTCATTCAAGTCCACAACTGAGCAAGATTTGTCACTGACCACTACGGCAGTTTTCAGAGCTGCATAGCGGGCTTGCAGATGAGCAATGCTTGATGCAATCTGCTCCACTCCTCCACTGATCTCCATCAATACAACAGCATCATCAGCCAGCCGGTCAAGTTCCAGCTGTCGGTCATCGACCTCTGAGCGTATGCTCTGTGTTGACAATCACAACAGTACATACACAATAGTGACACAAACTGTACACTACTATAAGAAACAACTATTCTTAATTCACGTCTTAACAGTCCGGTTTACTTTAGCACAAACAATTCTTTTTTAAAACAGCTAAAATATCTTACAGTTTTTACTTCCACCTGTGTGAATGCATTTTTCATTCATTGTGGTTTATTGTGCTCTTTGACTTTATTGAAAGTCCCAGCAGAGCTTTGTCAAGGCTCTATTTTTTTTAAAAAAAAGCTAGACAGATGATGGAAAATAGTCGTAATGTATGATACCAAGTCAAAGCTTACCTTAACTTGGTTGACTAGGTCCAGTTTGGCATCAAGATCGGCAGCCACTTTACTGGCATTTTCAACACTCTGCATTGTTGTGTCCAACCAGGAAGTAAACAGGCTATGAGATGACTCAAATTCCGTCCACCTCTGCAGCACAGCCTGTAGCTGTTCAACCAGTTCTCTGGCATGAGTCGACACCGCCTCGTAGTCATCAGAGACACGTCGTACATCACGTCTGAGTGAGTCTTGTCCAGCAGTCGAAGTCCGTACAACAACTTGTTCAGTGACTTCACTCAGCATGTGCAACGTGTCACTCAATACTGACGTCTTCTCCGCCACTTCCTGTAACGAACACACACAGGTATTTTCACGTGTGAACCATATGGCTATCCTCACAGGTGAGTCATTCGGCCATGCTACAGGTGAACTACCTGGATATCCTTACAGGTAAGCCACTACTAAGCCATCGCCACAAGTAAACAACTTGGTCATCCTACAGCTAACTGACATGCGGCTGAGTGTGACCATATCTCAAACACCAGACAACTCATTAGTTCAACTCCTGCAACAGTTCTCTCTAAATGACACTTTCTTCTTTGCATTCAGTCAGTCGAAGCATCCATCTACATGTCTCAGTAGCATAAACCAGTAAACTCTCTCCACACACGGCATGACATGCACATACAAACTTACATAGTAATATCACCGAGTACAGGCAACAGAGTTACAGACCAGCAACACATTAATTCATAGCTCTGCTCTTTAACAATGGACAGGAGAACAGGAAAAGAATGTTCAAGATATACACCGTGTCCGGAATAAAACGGCCCCCCTAAACATGTCAAAATAACTTAATGAATAGAGAATGATAGCCATTATTTTTCTTTGTCACAAGAAAAGCCATCTATTTGCAATGTTTGTGTGAAATTTCACGACAACTAGCCTGTCCATTGCTGAGTTATTGCTTTTTATAAAAACACGGTCGAAAATTGCCGTCGCCAACATTGCCAATTAACGCGTGCGTAATGCTTACTACGCCCGCCAATATCGACGTCAGCGCACTGTGCGTCAGCGTTTACGTAATTTTCGCATAAACAAAAACAAAATGGTAGCCTAATCAGCAGAGAAGATTGAATGTTGATAAAAGTTTTGCATCATGAGAAAGGTTAAAAGAAGTTATTAGCTGAATTTCCAAACAAAGCGTTTGAACTGATACCAACGGTGTTCACTGTGTTGGAAACTTGCATTTTCAGTGTTAGTTATAAAGGATTATAAATATCACAACAAAGGAAACGCAGTTCATTGAAATTTTACACACAGTGCCTAAATGAGTGTTAGATTATGCTGTGTAAGTGTCATTGGATTGTGTTATATATTATGCATTTTACAGATAACAGTGGAGACAGTTGGTCATTCATAAAGGACAAGACATTAATGTAACCGAGGCTTTACACATGACAACTGCGTGTTAAAAGCTATACAAAATTGAAACACATAAATAAAACAAAAACAAAACGTGTTAATGTTTACAGAACATCTTGATGAAATCAAATCACAGGTAACGATAATGATATCAAAACCACACCTGGACAAGGTCGAGTTTTGCATGAACAGCAATCCTGTCTCCGTGGGTGTCAATGCTGACAAGCTGGCTATGAGCAGATGTCAGCCGATCTTTGCACGACTGAAGCATGTCATGCCATGACTGGTGTGATGCCATATCACACTCCACTCTGCCGACAAGGTCATTCACGTGATCCACGAGTTCAGTAAACTGAGCCTTGAGATCAATGAGATGAGTTTTAGCCCGGTCTGTCGGCGGAGCTTCATTGACCAATGTATCAAGACTCAGCTGCCGGGAAACTATCTCGTCACGGTTGACCTATACAATCACACAAAGTCCCTGAGTTAAGAAATGGTAGAAAATCAACAAACCCAAATACTCAGCATCCAAATAACATTAAAGAGGAGACGAATATGTTTAATCGATTATCATTATATTTAACAGCTAAAAGTCATTCATCCGTGTTTTCATGTTGTATTTTTAAAAAGCCCATAAAACTCAAACTAGCAAAAGTAAACTTTACATAATATCTACCACATTGCGTTAGGTCTACATACATAAAAACACTAAGTCAGTTTAGTGATTAATATCAAACAGACATAATAACTACAGTGTGAATCAAAAAAAATCCCCCCTGCGGTTTTCTGAAATTTTTTCCAAACGGTTGGGAATTTTTAATCAATTTTTTACACACCTATTGTACGTTCCTTTCCACACTAGACAACAAATTTTTATTTAATTATCTCTAACTTTGACGAAGTTATGCCATACTAAGCGTGACCACCCATCGAAATTTTTACATTTGATTAGAACTTAACTTCTAAGTTTGCTTACTTAGCAAATCATATCATATCCAACATGTTTGTTGACATTATAAAAGCAGCAGATCTGGGATGACTTGCCACAGACAACGATCAACAAAGTTATCAACGAATTTCGCAATGTCTGAACCGTAGACTGAACGCGTGCGTTTCGGCCGCTGCTGGACATTTTAAGCATATTACGTGAACTAGGCAGTCGCGCTTAATATGGCATAACTTCGTTAAAGTTAGAGATAATTGAATAAAAATTTGCAGTCTAGCGTAGATAGGAACGTATAATAGGTGTGTTAAAAACTGATTTAAAATTTTCAACCGTTCGTGAAAAAATGTCAGAAAACCGCAGGCCGCTAGGGGGGATTTTTTTGACTCACACTGTACACTTGTTCTTCAACTTCAAGACTTTGCATTTGAAATTTTCTCAGCCAGAAGTATTGTACTGTCTTCTCCAAGTTTCTAACTCTGCTATCAACAAGTTTAACATCGTCAACAGCCTTTACATAATAGTTTCTTGTCGTTTTGGTTTCAGATTTCCATTGCACTAGTACAAATGACCTGTAGATTAAGTCAAATACAGAAACTGAGAGACCAGCAGAAGGATAAAGAGACGTTATGAGACATTAGAGACATCAGTCACCTTGACGTTCTGTAGCACTGACTTCTTGGCCTGCAGGGTCGGCTGAAGTTCCACGTTACGTTTCATCTTATGTTCGACATCTTGCAACCAAGTCTTGAACAGTGCGACATTCTCGTCGTGTGTCGACATCTTGAACAGCTGAGCGGAGACCTGACGCTGCTGGCTAGTCAGTCTGTCATCCAATGACTGCCAACGATCCATCAATGACCTTAAACAACCACCACATGATCACACATCTCACACAACCATGATAACCTACATTAGCCGTTTTCAGTGACCAGTCCTTCGAAGCTCTATCCATTCTGCCACACACTGTAAAGGTTTCAGGCAGGAAAAAACTTCAGGAACAACCAAATTTTTTGAGGATAAATTTCCTGTCTGATGCTCAATCATGTCAAAGTGCAGAAGAAACGACATTTGTCACATGACATTTTACTACCAAAAACTCCATCACGTTCCTGTTACTTGCAGCAAATCTAATGTGGTAAATATTGCAAAATAACAATCTTCAACATATTCTTATAAATAAGAATACGGCTACTGAGTAAGTTGTCATCATCTATCATTATCCTGTTTCACAACACTGTATGGACAGGATTCATAGCAAGAACACGGACAGACACCACAGAAATGTAATGCTATGTCTCACTTGATCTGCTGTTGAATGGCGTCTTGTCCCTGGGCAGAAGTTGACAACTGCACGGCAATGCCAGCATCACTCGCCAGCTGCACACTGCCAGCCATTTGTTCCATCTCCACATGCACATCCTGCAAAATACAAACCGACATTGACAACAGTAACTTCTCAACAAGCTACCGGTGAAATCTTAGCGTCAAACAAACAAATCATGTAACGAGGAGAGCCAGTGGCAGGACCTGTAGCCTGGTGGACAACTCTTCAACAGCCTGCTGATCACAGCAGTGACTCAGCCGAGTATCAATGTCATTCAGTGAAGACATCACTTGCGAATACTCAGTCTCGTAGTCCACATGTGCAGCTACATACGACTCCCACACGTCAACTGCATCCTACAATCAACCAATACACAAGCTGGTCATACGATACAGTAAGATACTGAATATTCTAAATACTGACAAACACGCTAATGGACAGCCTGCCTAGTCAACTGCACATAACCACAAAGTAACATTACGAAAAAAACAATGCAAGATTCACAGCGTTCTGTCAAACTAGGAATCTGTACACTACAGTAACATGTCCTTGCAGTCTTTTAACATTATGCCCCACCTTAATCATCTTCATTCGACAATAACTATCGAGCACATCTGCTTACAGAATTACGTAATAAGCAGTTTAACCAGGAGAGATAATTAAATCAACTGATGAGCACCTATCAGTCAGCAATATACATGTACATGTATGACGGCTCCTGACTGTAATGTTTCTATTTCTTCTTGGTACCAAATTGCACCTCTACAACTCATGAATTTTGTCAACTGTATGCTGTGATGACTTTGTTTCTTCCGATATGTCGAAGAGGTGATACTACTATCAACAATTTGTGGGCACTATATGCTAGTTCAACTAGCCAACTAAAGCACTGCAGGAGGAGACCGGGCCAACCAATCAGATTAAACAACCGACAAGAAATGTTCACATCTCAAGGTATATACAAAGCTTCTGACAAGAAAATAACGCAGTGAAATGTACCTGAGCCACTTGACAGAGAGTCTGATAGCGAGCATTCAGTTGCTGACAACTAACAGTGGCCTGCGTTCCACTGACATCAAGCTCACCAGCTTTCTCAATAACACAACTGAAGTCCGACTTCCGATCAGTAATTGTCTGATGCAGTGCCTTTCACAACAAACAACCGCTCCTTGTACAAACTGTTTATCAAGTGACTTCTTCAGGCTTGCTTCCCTTAACATTCCCTACCACTGTAATAACCATGCAGACGCTCTCACTTCTGTCATGTAGATCATTTATCACAATGACTTACTTATGCTACACAAACTGTACGTTTAAGGGTTTACATGCTTAGTGAACACTTCACAATATAGATACTGTATTCAACAGCTTGTCTACTGTGAATACACAACATAACTGTTATGCTGTGAAATAAAATTTGTTGATTTTATTTCACTTTTCACTGCACAACTAGATGCCACACATATACCAGAGATTATGTGAATAAAATTTCATAATTACAAACAACATACAAATTCAACAATGCGATGCTTTTACCTCGTCCTAACAATCGACTGTAATAAATAAATAATCAGATCTGTACGACTATAAATCAATAACTCTATGTACGACTTACAGAGAGCTGCATCACAGCAGCCTGTTTGTCGACAACAGTGGACCTCATCTCAACGTTCTTCACGCATGCTTCTGTCTCTGTCAACCATAACCTCAACTCCTCGCAGTGCTTGTCCAACTCGGTCCACGCCTGCAGCTGATCTTCCAGTGACGCTGTCAGTACACTGAGGCTGTTGACGGCTTCAGTCCAGTCATCTCTGGCAGTGTTCATCAGCTGCCGCAGCTCATGCTGACCATCTCGGCCTGTGTGCTCCGACGCTGTCTCGCCTAGAGTCTGAACTGCATTCACCCACTCCTCTCCTTCACAGACACACGGCTTCAGTGCCTGCAACCAACAACACACTGCATCAGCTCTTACACTCTCATGTTCATTTAGCTTCTTAAGTTCAGGCGGACTACTGTTGAAGAAAAAGATTACGTGTGTTACTTATCACACAACACAGATGATAACAAGCAAACGGGAAAAAAAGAAACAAAAAAACCCAAAACATATAGGAAAGCCAATTTGTAATCAGAGACTACAGAAATACGGCACAAATTCCGAAGGAAATTATTTAAATAGTCTCCGACTGTTCCATAAATGACCCTGTATGCATTTCACACCTAAGTTCAAACATTAAATCAAGAAGGCTCCCTGACATCTATGTAGCAAATACAACCATCATGAGGGAAGAAATAACACTTCCTATATAATCTATCCTTCTGCTATATTGGTGGCCCATCCTCAAGCAAGAATCTGGGATGTCTTAAATCAGTAAATATCCACTAAGGCCAGTGTCAAGAGACTAAATACACATTTTTATAAGTATCAGCAGTAGCATCAGACATCCTGGCTTAGTACCGATGTCCCAACAATCTTTCTCTTTATGTCTGCTTAAATCTTCACACAGTCAATGCCATATGCCAAAAGTCACACACATTTTAACAACCTGACATTAAAACAAAATAACAACGAAATACAACAATGATTTCAAACACTTACATGTGCTCGATTGAGGCATATTTGGACAGCATGTTTATCAGACACTAGCACTCGACACATCTGTAATTTACTCTTGAAAGCAGACATGAATTCTTGATAGTGACCGAACTTGTCATCAAACTGGTGATGATTGCTAACTACCACCTCTTGAACACTCACCTGTCCCTGTCACAGCCAACACACACAGGTACACAGACTTCACACGCTACACCTGATGCTCGTCATATTATCAATTTATCATCTCTTTCCATGACAACATTTTATGACTATCAAACTTCTTCTTCTTTTCCTGCATGCACCACTATAAGTGCACAGCGCCAAATGTAAACATCAGTCTCAAGAGCAGACAATTTTGAGTCAAATCAAATGCTTCATTCAGGGAGAGGTTACTGGATTTCAGGTCTTGCTGGATAGTCTTCATCCACATAGTACAAAGGCGTTCTTGTTTTTAACACAAACTAACTATTATCATACTTTCATTCACTGCTGTAACACTGACGCTGGTCGACAGGATGAAATTTCAGCGTAATTAACTCTGCACCAACAATACTAAATGTATCTTCTGTGACAGACTGTCAGGGGCTGACAGCATCCAATGTTGCTTCAGAAACCACACTTACACATAAAATCTGTTTAAGTAAAGGTGATAATATATTTTTTATAGAGCTGATACAAATTCAGTTCCACACGTTTGCTCACAATTACAATAATAATAAACTACAATTGCAACGTTAATGAACTATTTAATTTATTCTTTATCAATGCTTAATAAAAAAAACAACATATATTTCTGAGGGAAGATAATACAGTGAAACCTGGACATTCAGCAGCAACTGATTCACAGCTGAAGTCAATGCATTAAGTTGATATTCCATGGACTCTGATACAACAAAGTCCTTCACACTCTTAACAACATCCACGTAAGATAACACATCATGTGACAGTTCCTAAAAACACACACAGTACACCTTCTGGTTAACAGAAATATGTTAAATTTCTAACAAAGATGTAGTATATACCAAGCATACAACATCCAGTGTGAAATACGTGATGATAAATATAACGGTTTACATCTTAGTACACGAAATTCAGCAACAAGCAATCGTTATGAAATTCGTTATGAAATTAATTAACTTACTTCCTTGTGTATTCCTGTTCCACAAACCCCAATGTATTGCAGAATACAGCAGTAATTTTAAATTTATGTACATCACAAAAATGAATAGGCAAATTAAAGCTATTTTGACATACACTGTTAATGTTAACAATCATTTTCTGAGCTTTTGTAACATCACAAAATACAAAAAAAAATCAAACCTAAAAACAGTGATTCAAAAACAGTGGTCACAACCTTGAGAGACTGAAGCTGATCTTTCTTCTGTTGAAGTGTGTTCTGTGGGACAACTGCTGCCAGTTTGCCTTGAACTGTCTCAAGCCACTGCTCCAGCTCATCACGCTCATTATCGAACGCTGTCCAACTCGCTGATGCTTTCTCCAGTGTCTTCTCAGCTGCAGCAATCCTCTCACTACACTTGTCCCAGCGCTCACACAGCTGCCGCAGCTGCTGGCGGACTGCATCACGCCCCTCTGATGTCGTGTTGGCATAAAGTGCATTACCACAGTCAGACGCAGATGTTACTCTCAACTGGCCTTCAGCTCTATTTGCCATCAGCTCCTTAAAACACATCAACACCATGAAAATGGAACTGAATATATTCCGATCTACTTCGTTATAGGAAGAGGAACAATGCATTACCTTCACTTATTCACTTTAAACTTTAAACATCACTGTATTTATTTGCACTTTTTTTATATATCTATTGTTTAATTGTTATTCAGCTATTCGGCTACTCGGCCGCAAGTGTGCAAAAAAACTCAGTGTCAGTGTCAGTGTCACACCTGAAACTCACCTGTTCCACAAATCCCCCCCCCAAAAAAAAGCCTTCACAGTCTGTCCCGCAGACCAGACTTCCTATGCTTGCTTGCACTTTATTTCAGTTCTTTCTTTTATTTACGTTCTAATTACATGCTGTAGACTAAGCTCGCCAACTGTTTTTACCAAAAATTTTCTGGTAAGGCAGTAGCTATTCCAGGCTGGAAAGGATTTGAGAGACGGGTGGGTTTTAAGCTAGGAATAAAGAGTGAAGGTGTGATTAATGGTGAGTGGTGATGGAAAATGTGATGATATACCACGCACAGAATGATATGGATGAGAAATATTCGTGTGAGCAAGAAAACATTAGCTGGTCAAAGTAAATGAGTTCTGTCAATGTACTATCACTAACACGTGACCTTGGAAGTATCACTTGCACAGTACTGTGACATACTGGTGATTCACTGTAAACATCAAATGCATGGACATAGGACAGCTACTACTTGATGTAGAAATTCAATATGATAAACAACCTATATCACTGCATTCTTTCAGGACTGCCTCATACAGAACTGGACTCCGACCAGACTCCTTATTGGCTTTTTTGTTCTAGTTTTGTCTTAATATTTTATTTTTATTTTCTAGTCATGTCCACTGTCCGGTAGACTAAGACAAACACTCACAGCTCTAAAGGCTATGCAGGTTAAACTGTTGTATAGTATCGTATCATACTGTTCATATTCTACACATACACACAATACAGACATACTTGCCCACAGACAAACAGACACAGAAACAGTCATAACTTCTGACAGTAAATGAAGAAATGCACTGCTGGACATTGTTGGCAGCTGAATTAGTAATTAAAGGACTAAAACAGTAAGAGTCAGACATTAAGCAAACACAAACACAAAGCAATAAAACTAAGCAAAACTGCACATCAGAACCTTGATCACATCGAGGTGTTGTATGAGAGTTTCATGACTGTCCCACTTGTTATCACTGACAGTGTTCAGCTGTGCCTCTGTGTCTGACAGCCAATCAGCAGCCTTCTGATAGGCATCGTCGTATGTACTGTGATCAGCAACGGACTTCACACACTTCTCCATCAGCTCCTAGCAACAGTACACATTGCAACACACGGAGGTACACAGACAAAGATAGCTAGCCACATAGCACAACGTGCAATGTACACAAAGAATAAATATAAAATGTAGAGACCACAATAATACATACATATGTCCATATGTACATCAAGGTTTGTTACAAACAGCAGAGTGGTGTATATGAGCGGTAATGTCTGGTGTGTAAGTAAACCTTGGAATGGTGGAATGCCTCATCTGTCCTCGTTGACAGGTGTCCTATGGAGGGTGGTAGCAAGTGGCAGACACAGGGAGTCACGTTGCAAATGTTACGAATGAAAACCTTGAAAGATCATGATGCCTAAGCTCTAATGACTGGAGGGAGTTCAAACAGTGCTGCAACTCAGACTGCAATCCAGTCAACTCTGATACCTGGAGCAATTTGACAGCGAGAAGAAGCGATTTTCGTGCCAGCACAAAAGTGCCCGTATCACGTGACCTTTGACCTTGACCTTGTGCACATCCTGGATGCACGCTGACCTGGAGTCCATCGTGTGCAAGTTTGGTGGCGATCCCGCCTTTTGCCCGCGAGAAGAAGCGATTTTCGTGCCAGCACAAAAGTGC
>Ga0056114_1000857_pt1 | contig 12232 bp, 6 predicted proteins | sample WorMetHERISLAND1_FD_77005 | JGI IMG/M metagenome (GOLD analysis project Ga0056114, IMG submission 77005) | Marine gutless worms symbiont microbial communities from Max Planck institute for Marine Microbiology, Germany - Olavius loisae HERON... ...
AACTTTTGCTCTAGGACGCACCGTTTAGCCACAATACATAACGTCACAGACAGACAGACAGACAGACGACGACAGACGCAACAGTGTAGCAATAGCGCGACCGTTAGTACGGTCGGCTAAAAATTGGGCCAAAAACTAATGCTTGCGACAGCAACTAACACTTGAAAACAAAGCTGCATAATTAAAATCTTTTGTAGTCTGTATTACCCTGTATAAATTAAATCTTCATAACCATCAGAACTGTATTGTGCTGTAAGTAGGGTGACCACTTGTTTGAAAAACCTGGTAATTCCAAAATCAGGTAAGTTTGGGGAATAATTACTGTTTAGTGTTAATGTCACATGTTGGACTAAACCAACCTAAGTAGTACAAGTGCTAAGACGTTTATTGTTTAAACTGACTCTACTTCACTAACCAACCATAACCACAGACAAATGACAGCCTTCACCACATAAAATGAGGGAACAGCACGTGGAGAGTGGTCACCCTAAGTTTTGCTTCAACCAATTCGAGTTTTTAGCCGACATACTAACGGTCGCACTATTGGTACAGTGTTGCGTCCGTCGTCGTCTGTAATGTGATGTATTGTGGCTAAACGGTGCATCCTAGAGCAAAAGTTACTATTGACAGCCTATAGGAAGTCATATATGAGAAATCGATTGGTACCAAAATGAATGACCTTGACCTTTGTTTAGAGGTCGTTCAAGGTCATGTCAACCATTGCGGCGTCAATAGCTCCAAAACTGCTTGAGCTAGAGACTTGAAATTTGGTGTGCAGCTTTTTATGGGGAATGCCGAGCGGGCGCACAAATAATTTTCCCTAAAAGTGGGCGTGGCCTAGCATCACTTTCAGTTTAATAGGGAACGTGACGTTGTTTTCGTTGGGTGCACTGGTGCAGACCGGAGGACTTTAGGGGACAAGTGAAGGTTAACGGCCATAACTCCGCTGATGACAGGCAATGTGTCCCTAAAAAGTCAAAATTTAAGGGTGGGAGACAGTAAAATTTTTGGCACGCCAACCACAAGACCCAGGTTTCTAGTCATTGAACAACTGAGAATGTAAGTGTTTACTAACACAGACAATCTGATGCCTATCTCTGCTTGCCTATAGAACAGATGTACTAGTTTCCTAATCACGGCTTCATTATAACTGAACAAAATAAGAACATAAACAATAGACAAAACAAAGACAAATACATCTTAATCTACACAGAACAACAGTCCACAAATCATGCTATGCATTCTGTGTACCAAAATACAACTGTCTGAAGCGTCAATCATTCACGACTTGAGCTGTTCAATACTGCAAGAGTCCGGCTTCACTATCTGATATGTTATCAGGAATTCTGGGTATGCCTGCAACCAAACACAAAGTCCCTTCGTTGCGATCACGTCGCGAATATACAATAACTCATACAATACAGTGAATACTGCTGCATCAGTGATTTGACACCATACTCGGGAGAGACCCCTGGAGTCACACTGAGGAAATTCAGTCCAATGCACATACTGGTGTAACTTTAGTTACTTAAACCTGATTGAAGCTCTTTATGAACCACAAAAAGACAACATGGTCACACAATAATCAGCTCATCTGGCTACATGAGAGACAGATGCTCCAACCAGCATATTAACTCAAGAAAATGGTAGGAGGTTTCCAAGTTCTGATTTCATTATGGTCAGATGCCGACTGAGTGCAATATCACCAGTTGTTGGTAAACTGACTAGTCAGGAGTGACAAAGTATACAAACTAAGCAATGTCAGTTTATATATGAGCATGGCAACAGCTCAAGAAGAAATGTTGTCTTTAAGAGTTGCATGAATGTTGCTGTGATGACTGAAGGGTCACGCAGTTGAGCTGGTAGAAAGTCATCCTGCTACAGATTATCAAAGGTATTTCTTTGACGGAAAACTGCACCATCTGCGGTTGACCATATACATAGACTGAGTAATATTAGCACTGTAGTCGGGCAATGAACTGAAGCACAAAAATAAATTAAGATATTCACGAGTTCTCTGGTAAACTTTCAAAGTATCACACCAAGGCTCGCCCAAACGACCGACACTACAAATCCATTTAAAGTGGTTCAGAGAGAAAAGTTAACTTCAATCTTCCCTATCGAATAAGTTAGCGAGTGCAGACTGTTGAGAATAATATGCAATCTACTAATCCATTCCAAGCAGCAGTGATTATAATGCTACTATGATTATCTCTACCTGCTCTCCACGATAGACGACGTACTCGGCGTATGACAGGCCACCATTACTGGGCCTGCCAATGACCGAGTGATGACCGGGAGGTGCATGAGCCATTTTCATGGCACTGAACTGTAAGAATGACTTGCCAAGGGTAACTCGGCACAGCAGCATTTGCCTGTAGAACACCAACACTCAGAGCCATATATGTAGGCTACTGCATGCAGGCAGCGATCAGACAAATGGCATTATACAGAAATACTATATTGTTAAATACTATATTATTAGAAAACGTCACAACACTCAACTGTTTATTGACTTACAGTGTTCAAAACTAGCAGGACAATGTTCAACTAGCAACGTCACTTTGATGTACAACTGTAGTTCTTGCATTTCGTTGGCAATTTAGAAAAAATATTTAGCATGCAACACGAGAAGACACCAGCAAACTGCCTCTCTTGCTACATGCTGGATATTATTATGTGACATCGCTGAAGAGCAATATCACCTATTGTTATCCGATGTTAGTTTCGTGGTCTGGTCAAGTTTGTGTGTTGTACTCAAACGGTAGTAATTAAGTAAGAGATTTATATAGCGCCAAAGTCTCGGAAGAGAATCAGGGTGCAGTAGATATCAAGTCAGTAGTAGATATCAACAGAATTTTGTACACAACAGCACCATGTCTCGCCCAGATTGCGTTAAAATTTGACTTACATCAGTCACCTCTACCTCCCCAAATTTTGCACCAAAGTGACCCACCCCCTGTTGACATGAGCAATAGAGACATTTAAATGGCAAATTGCGGCCAAATGGTCGCATTATAGCGCAGCTGATCTCAATGAAGAGCTTATAGGTAACCACCATCGCTCTTTCGAATGGTACCATCACTGACCCCCTATGACTTCCCGTTCCCCTAAAGTTGGGGTCCAAAATGCACCATGCAGGATCAACTTCTCTGCGTACTGCCACCTGGCAAATATGATAGAAGACATCGACAAGATTTTTTCTACATAAGAGCAATGTCACCTATTGCCAAATTACTTTGGTCCTTGTTCAAATTGCTAGCGAAATGCGAGTATGTAAGAGTGATTCAGGGTAGTTTTAGAACATATATGTAATATGTGTGTGTGTGTATGTAACACGTCTCACCTATGACATATGTAACAGGACTTGTCTTTGTGAACAGGACAACCAGTGCCACCGCCAATACCATACACATATTGATTGCTCTTTGACGAGTTTTCCGCAAAATAAATACCTTTACAACACATTCCAGAAATGCCACAACTACTGCAAAAACAAAATCCTAACTCGATGAAACGGCAGTACATTATCAGCTATAGAAAGTGGAACCTGCCTAAGTGACTTATGTATGGAACTTGTTACAAAAGCTACTATCAATTAATTAATGACAAAATGCTATACACAATAATAATCGATAATATACTAATTAACATACATACAGGAAGACGAGTAAAACAGTGATGATTATATTACTATGGAGGCCTAAGTGTTAGGCAGTAACATGTCTACCACATAGTGTAAGGTGTAAGACTCGGTACACCTAAATACACCTCTTGAGAAGCCAAATACAAACGTATATAACTAGAAAAGATATAAGTGCACTTATACACCGTGTTCGGAAAAAAGCCCCCCCCCTAAAGAAAATGCTGTAACATGCACAGTATATAACACAATCCAATAACACTGACACAGCATTATCTAACACTTATTTAGGCACTGTGTGTAAAATACCAATGAATTGTGTTTCCTGTGTTGTGATGTTTTTTATCTTTTAGAACTAACAATGAAAATGCAAGTTTGCAACACAATGAACAACGTTGGTATCAGTTCAAATGCTTTGTTTGGAAATTCAGCTAATAACTTTTGGAACAGTAACCTTCCTCTTGAGTCTTGATGCAAAACTTTTATCAACATTCGATCTTCTATGATGATTACCATTTTGTTTTTGTTTATGCAAAAATTACGTAAATGCCTAATGCTGACGTCGATATTGGCAGTGCAAAAGTGAGCATAACGCATGCGTTAATTGGCAATGTTGGCGACGGCAATTTTCGAACATCTTTTATGAAAAGCAATATCTCAGCAATTGACAGGCTATACATTGTCATGAAATTTCACACAAACATTGCAAACAGATGGCTTTTCATGAAACAAAGAAAAATAATGGCTATCGTTCTCTATTCATAAAGTTACTTTGACATGTTCAGGGGGCCATTTTTTCCGGGCACTGTGTACATGGCACACTTAAAAAGAAAAAAGTCACAGTGCAGCAAGTCTCAGCAAAAACGTCTCACGTAGTCGCCTAAACTCGCTCAGGTGCACGTATCACAGTGGAAGTTTGACTGGCAGACAGTTCCATAGGCAGGCAGCTACACTGCAAAACTCCTGTCACCAAGCCGTGTCTGTGTCCGAGGGACTGCAAAAGTGTCGACGTCTGCTGACCAGAGTTGCCGGCGTAACGTAAAGTCTCCGTCACAAGTTGGCAGTCATCTGACAGGTAGGCCTATATAGCAATGTAATCAGACGCTACTGACTCAGAGTATACATGACAGAGTGTGACAAAGGCTTACCAGCACCGAACATGCCGCCAATGTAAGCATGTCTTTCATCAAAGCCTTTATGTACAATGGAGTTGATGAATAATGAGCCGTGAAACAATAACCGCTCGTTCTCCTGGCCATGATTCTCCTCTCCGACTTCTTTGCGCTGATGCTGATAACGCTCCAACAGCTTTTTATTACGAATTTTCTGAATCTGCCACGATGCATCACATAACACGTAGTGCTGGATTTCTGAAAGTGTGGAAGTCTTTGTAAGAACAGTGGAAATGGTCAAACAGACGAGAAACCGGTGGACTAGTGTATGACAATATCAGATATGGTTTTTATAAACAATTTCTCCACACATAGTCTTGGTCTTGACATCTTGGTCTCTAGATGTACCTCTGACACTTCTCGGTCTTGGCCACTAAGGTCTTGCTTTATTTTTCAGTTTACCACATGCAAAAAATTCAAATTCCAGTAAAATCTAGTCGATAGCCTATTGGTTTCACAGAATCCGCTGTATTGGTAAATGAAAACATTATCTCATCATCTACAGTTACTGGTGAATAGGCAAACCAGAATTTGTGTGATGGCAGTTACTGTTTGCAAGAACAAGCATAACTGAGTCAACTACGCTGCAGTCTGTAAGGTCTTGAAAACGTCTTGGTCTCACATCTAAGTTGAGAAGAATTCTTAGACTGCCATCTCTATAACTGGGTTTTGCAGCCAGTATAACAACCCCATTGTATTTCTGATTCAAAAATAACAAGATATTGTAATACTCATATAACTGCAATGATCTATAAAAATTACTGTACAGAGACTACAGACAGCATCAGATCATTGGACAACTGTCGGAAATCACTCAAGAAGATAAGCAACGCTGATTGCATTGTCAATTCACATATTCACACGACTCACTCTCCTACAGTACAGTATATACTGCAGTGCACATAGCAGACATTCCATCTACATTTAAGCTTATATGAATTTGTTAATTACACAAACTTAAAAGCAGGCAAATATATTTGACTATTGCAGTTACTGTACTTGCTAAACTTGCTGTTCATCGCTCTGCCAGGTATATATTGTTGTAATGCTGGTAGCAGTGCTGTACATTAATGCCTGCTTGTGGAGTTTACAGCATCAGTATTCAGTAGAACACTGGTGCTGGTTAGCAGAAGTTGGTGAAAACAATGCACGAAATTATAATGCAGCAAACTTCAGCAAGTTAAAACATAAAGTTAAGACACACTGAAATTAACCCTTTGACGCCCAGTGGTGCCACATGGGTACAGCTATAAAGCATCCTATGCCAGGCCGGGTTAAGCCATCATTTGTAATTTTTGACATCCGGGCACTCTGACGCTCAGTCCGGCATCAAAGGGTTAACGTGTCTTATAGTATGCGTAATAAATGTCTTCAGTTAATGAGTACAGAACACTATGATATGATGAACAAACCTTAACGACATTGTATCGTACAAAGATGCCGCCGCAGTTGTCCTTATGCTCTCGTATAGAACTCTGCAGCTGGTCCTCAACTGACACATATTCTGGGTCGTCGGGACACAAGTCTATCAACACGGTGTTCTGTGCCGACGGCACAGCACCAAACCCGTTTGGACCTAGAAACACAAACACACAACACCAATCACTCGACCAAACATTATATGCACGTTATCAAACTGTAACAAGAAACTGATCACATCGAACAGATCACGTGTGTGATGTCTCGACAGCAGCAGCTGTAATGACACTAAAGGTCACACAGGGTGACTGGGAATACACAGTTCAATATATCACATGAGTGAGTAGATTCTTAATGGCACAGCAGCACAATTACGCTATACAGTGCCATTCACGTTGGTTCACGCAGGAAAGTACAAGACAGAAGACAAATTAAAAATACAGAAAATACACAAACTAAACACAACCCAGAAAAAGCAAACAATGCAAACCACAGCAAAACAAAACTAGCCCGGTTTAGTTGCCTTTTATGACACTCGACCAGGAAATGAGATGAACTTATTCTACAATGCCCCCGAGCCCACATTCGTGCATATATCATATGAGTTCTAGTTCGGTTTAACACATATTCTAAGCGTTTTTTGGACCACCCTGATTATTCAGGAAATAAACAAAATAACTAGATAAAAATGCATACAAGATTCCACCAAATCAATAAAAAATAAGTGTCTACAGATTAGCAAAAAACATACCATAGAGCATTGTTAGTCGTTCAATGCGCTTCAATATTTTATGGCGGTGCCCATATGCACTGATGCCAATATCCTTGAGTTCGTCGTGACCCATTTCGACCAGAATGTCCATCGTTATCTGCTCGTTGTCAAAGATGTCCTGTAGGCAGCCGAGTCCGATCTCTTCAAGGAACTTAGCAATGCTCAGGTTCTCCAGGTCAATGACAACACTGCTGTGTTCAGTGACGAGCCTTCTCTCACAACCGTCTCCCAACTGACTGCCTGCAGGCACCCCGCCACATGCACCCTGCATGTCCTGCTCCAGCCTGACAACGACAAACAGACACAGACTGCATGATAGAATATCATCAACATCAGTTACATGCGGCTTAGAAAACTTTATGGTTAAAAACTTTTGCAACACAGTCAGCAGCTTCATTATGAATCAACTCTTGTCAATTTCTGATGATTCGGTAATAACAAGATCAAAGGTCATAACAATATCCAGTGTTGGCCATGTTACTTTTAAGAACAAAGAAAACCACTATAGAAATAATGACTGAATCTAAAATGAAAATGGAAAGTCTCACAAACTGAAATGAACAAAAATTTAACAATAGATTAATTTCATTATTCGCATTAGTTCCATATCATTTCATAAGTGGTTGTTTAGGTAACGTGTGCGGTAAGTAAGTTAACATGACCAATCAAAGTGTCTAATAATGACAAAGTCAGTTCACATGTACTACAAAAGCCAAGGGAATAATGTCACAATATCGTCAGCATCTCAAACGAACTGTGTGACATGTACATACGTTGGTGAGCTGGCACTTGACTGCGGTGATACTGGCAGCACTGGTGACATCAGTAGGGCAGACTTGGTGGCCACTGGCAGAATCTGTGTCGTCGGCATTGCCGCCTGTAGTAATGACCGGACGTCATCCGCCTAGACATAACAAGAACATACAAACCATCAACCACACAGCTTCACACACAGTTGAGGTACTGGGCCCACTGTTGTATCTTCTCTACACAGCTGAGTTGGCCCTCAACCTGCACCAGTATGCCGATGACACGCAGGATTACGTCAGCACTTCGGCCAGAAAGGCTGAGACAGCCATCGCAGGTCTCACTGCGTGTCTCGTCGACATCAAGACTTGGCTGAATGCCAGCCGACCCTGACTGAACCCCACCAAGACTCAGATTATGTGGTTGGGTTCTCCCCAGCAGCTGGCCAAAGTCAAGGTCTTAGAAGTGCCAGTGGTGTTGACACGTATCAATGTCTGAGAGACGGCACGTGACCTTGGAGTCGTCATCGACAGTCAGCTGTGGCTGTCTGCACAGGTGGCTGCAGTGTGTCGCAGTGGCTACTACCAGCTACGGCAGCTCTGACCGCTCGTCCGATCTATGTCAGCCAAGGCTGTAAAGACGCTCATTCCGTGTCGGCTAGACTACTGCAACTCACTGTTTTACGGCCTTACAGGTCTGATGAGCCGGTTGCAGTCTGTCCAGAATGCGACTGCACATCTGGTGTCGGGCGCTTGACGTTACGACCGCATCACGGCAGTGCTACAGGAGCTGCACAGGCTTCCGGTTCAACGTCGGGTGGATTTCAAGATGACCACCCTGGTCTACCTGTCACTGTCCGGCATGGCTCCTGCCTATCTGGCTGACGACTGTCAGTTGGTCCCCAACAATGGTCGTCGTCAGCTGCGTTCTGCCACATCAAGGACGTGTGTTGTCAGACGAACCTACAGCAACTATGGAGACAGGTGTTTTGCAGTTGCAGGTCTGAAGCTGTGGAACAGCCTTCCAACTGAACTGCGACAAGATGACATTAGCTTTCAACGATTTAAGCAGCTACTAAAGACGTTTTTGTTCGGGTGCTGAGATCATGGCACACTGTGACTAACTGTTATAGCTGTGTCTCACAAGTCTTCTTACTTACTTGCTTATTAGGCACAAAGAATATCAACAGATTCATACAGTAACACTGACCATCGTCAGATCAAGAGGCGTCTGGCCTTCTTGGTTCTTCAGCGATGGATCGGCACCGTGTGCTAGCTACACAAAACACAAACCAGCATAACTGCACTCCTTCCCCAGACGATACACGGAAACAACTCTCTCACGTTGTCACTGATTGACAACAAGAAGCTCGACTGCTACAGCAGAGTTGCATACTGCTCCATATAATTCAAGGGTTTATTAAGATAATTCTATGTAGAGGCAGTTAACAGTATTAGCACAGGCCAGCATCAGTGTAAACAGCAGAAATGTACACAAGACAGTGAAGTTTGAGACCAAGAAGAGACCGAAACTACTGGCTTTCAATTTGAGACGACAACGAGAATTCTTCCAAGAATTCTTCCAGACAAAAGATGTTTTATTCTGAACGCGATTGATTTGATTGAGCATGGTTTAACGTCTCTACCAACACAGTATAGGTTATACGGGCGACGGTTTTTACAGGTCAGAAGACCCAACCAACAGTATCAAAGTACTGAAGGAACACATAGAATACACAATTAACAGAAAAAAATACAATCAGCTAAAGCTATTCTGAACACCAGATGAGACCGCAAGTAAGGTGAAACCAATTTTTTTTTCAAGACCTTACAGATCGCAGCATTGGTGACTCAGTTAAGCTTGTTCTCATAAACAATGATGATCATCACACAGATTCTAGTTTACCTACCTAATTAGCAGTAACTGTAGTCGATGAGATAATACAGATTTGACTTGAATTTTTCACTGTGAGGTAAACTGAAAACAAAAGCTTGTAAAACGAGACCTTAATGCCCATCACCGAGATGAAACCGAGACATTTTAAAGGTACGCCTCGAAACTGAGACAACAAGACCTGTAAACAAAGTTGGGACTTAACCTGCAATGGTCACTCATCGCTGACAACACTTGTTGTATGACAACACTCGTCAAAATGCTAAAGTCCACAGTTTAGGATTGAGTTACATTTTGAAAAACCGATCTTAATACTACACTTTGCAGCACTATTAGAATGTATCCTCGATTCCACCAAGCACATTGGTCTGTTTCGGTGTAATGACACATCCACAGGGTCAGCACTGGCCGCCGCCAGTGATATCCACCGGCAGGTGCCAACGTATATGGCCAACATACGCCGCGATCTAACCAAAACACGGACTGATGCTTTGTTGTGATTGGTTTATGTACAAGACAATCCCAAAGTCCTTTGCTGCAGCTAAAAATAGATCCCGTTCGCCAAATGGGTCTGCCAGATTGGTGGGCACCTAGCAGATGCCAGAGAATATTTATTAACATCCGTGGCCAGTATGGTATCCAGAAGAATATTTATAAACATCCGTAAACACACCACATATGCGTAACAGACAGATGGATAGACATAAGCCTGTATCACAGGTTGACTGTGCAGTGACTCTGAAAGGGCTCACAAGTGTGAAAGATGGCATCAAATTACAACAGCATATACCATCCTTTACCACAGAAGGCCACCTCAGATTTCACCTGGCCATCAGCTGTGATGCAAGTGTTGGGTATTTTTAATCTGTCATAGCAGAATCACTTGTTTAATAAAGCTTAATCACACAGTGAAATCATCCAATAGAGAGTGAAGCTCACAAGCAGTGTACAGAGCTGTGTGCGTCCTTTCTGTGATGCCTCGTGCAGCGGTGTGAAGCCCCATTTGTCAACAGCATTGACGCAAGTGTCAAACTTGATCAGTAACGACGCAATGTCAACGTGCTACAACAGCAGTCAGCCACACAGTGCATACAGCAGCAGAACGACACAATGATAAACACTGCATGTTTTAATGCATCCATTGTCATTTTGCTAGTTCTGCATTGAGAGACATCAAAGTTTAACCAGCTTGAGATGGTCACTAGATGAAGAATGTCCAAACCAAAAGAGCTCATTAAATGAAGATCAATCCACTCGACTGGGTGTCATTTGCAGTGTAAAGTAAGTAAGTGCTTGCTTACTTCCTTATAGGGCTGTACCGAATTTATTTTCTTTCCTATCCGGCCGGAGCAGGATTTTGCCGGATTTGGAATGACAAATCCGGCCGGAGCAGGATTTTCAAATTGACTGTAATTTTACTAATTTAATGTGTAAAACATAACGAATGTACGAGTGATTTGAGTTTTTGACTATCTTTTTGTGCAGCAGTTACCGTTACGACTTTTTAAATTTAATTTCTGGATTTCTTACTTGTTTAGGCCTACTAGCTTAAGTTACTACAGTTCCAAGTTATCTAATATCTGGGAAAAATCGACTTTTCAAATCCGGCAAAAACTATTTGGCTCCGGTGGTATTGTTGCCGGAGCCGGATTTCTGCCGGATTTGGTAAAAGTGCCCTACTTCCTTACTTCCTTACAGTTAAGACCAGTAACACATCTTCCACTCCTTGATTGTAGGCTACCAGACGCATCCTGTAATGAAACAGTAAGACTTCACTGTAGCACTATAACAGCTACTGGCAGGACATCATTGATGATGCTACTCGGTACATGGCTGTCTGTGCGATCACGAGTTTACATGAGCACAACTGGTGCCTAATACATGACACAATAAGTGAGTGGCACATCAGCATACTCAGGCTATACAGTGGTTGGTTCATGCTGGAAAATACAGGACAGAAGATAAATTAAAAATACCGACAGACACTGATACAGAACAACTGGACTGACTCCGTATGACGAGGCATTGTGCAGCGGAATCAATCCACCCTTGTCCTGTGCATTGACGTCCGCTCCATTCTCAAGCAGAAACTCAGCCACATCAACATTGTTGTACCCAGCTAATTACACACACATACGACATACAAGGAGCGTCAGATACAAAACTGAAATAACACTGACACAGAAAATAACATTTAACATTTCAAGACCGTGAGGCCACATCATCTTGCCTCTCTCGGAAATCAGTCGGCGAGTGTAGAAAGCTCAACATCCAATGACTGATGCCATGGACTTCTGGCCAGACAAAAACATTACACAGGAAAACGGGACAGATAAATAATTAAGTGAGGAAGAACTGTTACAGACGGTGCACATATATCTAAGTCACAAATATGCCAAGGTTTACATGGAAAATAAGTATCAGTCATGTGTTTAAGCACGTGCATGTAGGCATAGTCCTCTCTGGCCAGAACTATCACTCGCTCTCCTCGTTCAGTCCCCACATCTCAGCTCCTTTCCAATCTCCACTGGCTCCCTATCCATAAGCGAATAAATTTCAAGGTCGCCATCCTAACGTACAAGGTCC
>Ga0056114_1000858_pt1 | contig 12221 bp, 9 predicted proteins | sample WorMetHERISLAND1_FD_77005 | JGI IMG/M metagenome (GOLD analysis project Ga0056114, IMG submission 77005) | Marine gutless worms symbiont microbial communities from Max Planck institute for Marine Microbiology, Germany - Olavius loisae HERON... ...
ACACATAATAACACAGCAAGTCCCCTAGTCTACAATAATATGGGGTGACTAGGGGACAGCTCCCACAGAGGGCAGGGTCGCTAGGCCTGACGGCGGTGGGGCTGCCGCCGCGGTACCCCCATCATAGTAGAGTCTGCATGTATTCCAATAGCAGCCATTCACAATAATACGGATTCTGTATACGAGTACTCGTTACCTTGACATACCAGCAGCTTTTATGTACAGTTCCTCTTTTTTAGCAATGAAACAGCACAAACGGACACCAGAGTGTTTTGATGTCAATAATTACATCATTATTATGGCACATGCAACGTAACACAGCACTTTTTACAGTATAATGCAATCCTTACAAACCCTTGCAGAGAACTCGGACTTGTATCAACGTGAACGCGGCCTAAGACAGACACATTTGAACTTCACTACAGAGAAGCTGCTCACTTTGCCCGGTGCAAAATCTTTGAGGCCAAGTAGAGAGATCTTATCGGTCGGCAGAATCTTGTCATAGTCGGCAGCGTCAGCAAACGTCAGCGGCAGAAGACCTTGTTTCTTTAGGTTCGTCTCTAATGTACACAGACGCATCACTTCAACATGATAATCAGTAAATGTCTGCAGTGAATTTACACAAACAGATGTGGTTTCACACATGTGACAATGGCAAGCCAGAAGGTGTGGTTTGTGGAGAGGGGAAGTTATATCTAGGATTGACATTTTATGTTGTACCTTAAAAGCAGACACTAATCACTCTGTCACATGTTAGTTAGTAAGTACATGTTAATAAGAAGTACAGATTTATACAGCGTGGCATCACTTAATGTGCTAGTATCCAGAGAAAAATGTCTTCAGGTGATTCTTAAAAGAAGTTAGTGACAGAGCAGTGTCTTTGAGTGAATAAGGCATCAGCGGCAGCATTGATGAATGAATGAACGTCTCCCATAGTTGTCAGTCGATACCGAGGCACATCTAGCTGACCATCATCACCATCAAAGTAATTTAATAGTGCGCCGTTTACAAATTAAAAACAAAAACAGCATTACATAGTCTATAAAATAAAATAGGCAACAGATTGAAAGCAATCTTAAAAAGTGTGACTTCAGTCTGGATTTGAAAATGTTCAAGGTTGGTGCAGCTCTGAGTTCATGTGGCGGAGAGTTCCACGCTGCCGGTCCGGCGTTTGAGAAAGCACGTTCTCTGACCTTGTAGATAGCCGAGGTGACGAATAGTTCGTGGTGTTGGCAGAATGCAGTCTGGAACGCAGTATCTGTGTGGCTGCAGTGTTGACCTGTTCCCTCAGATAGGCTGGACACTGGACGGAGACGTTTACGCGCTGGTATGATGGCAACTAACCAATAGACATTGTGGTATGAGGCCATGTAACACAATGACAGTTCAATGATGATGTACCGTGGATACGAGCGAAACTCTTGACGATGATCGCTCGGCCGCCGAGATGACGCGGCTCCAGCGCTGCGTGTTCACGACTGCTGCCTTCGCCGTAGTTCTCTTCACCGACGACACACCACGTCATGTTCTGAGACTGTCAGTCACCCACAACACAATCAATATGATAATCTCAGTCACAATCACCATAATCTTAGACGCAGTCATCATCTTAGACACAATCTCTGTCTTACCCACAGTCCTGATGGCAGCAGTCATTGACTGGTGTGTTCATTTTTTACAGTCGAGCACACACGAAAACATCTCACTGCATTCACATGTTAATCCTGTTAGCTGTGCCTCAGAAACACTCTTACTTACTTACTTACTTACTTACTGCGTCTTTCACCTTCTCACTGGCTGACAGTTTTGCCAAGCATGACATGCGTGGGCTCAGGAGCGTTGTAGAATAAGCCCACCTCGTTTCCTGACCGAGTGTCATAAGAGCTGACTGAACCAGGGTAGTTTTGTTTTGCTGTGTTTTGCATTGTTTGCTCTTTCTGGGTTGTTTTATTGTTTACTTACTTTATTACAAGCAGGACACCAACCACAAGGCTACACAAACTGTTGAACACTTGGAGAATGAAGATGGACTCAGAAATGGTATAAATACAGCGGGCGATGGATGAAGGCAGGAGGTCCAGACAGAACTGGACTGGAGAAAGGTGGTCTATGTTGCACTTGGAGTGACAAGGCATAATTCAAGTAAGTTATGTGGACGTTCTGGAAACTGATAGCAATAGTCGACCAAATGGGTTCTGCTGCTGCTAGTGTATAAGCTCTACAAGCAGCTACAATTATACAGGACTGCCAATGCACCCGACACAGCAGCCGAATACATGCAATACTGTACGCACAAACACTAAATATACAAGTGATGGAAAACCCATGTCATTAATAACTGCGAGGAACGTCCAGAGATGTTCCATATGATATACAGCACAGTTGACTACTATACCGACATACTGCCAGCGCTGTACAATGCCTAAATTCAGCATACTGTATCACGTGACTGTACACTGGCTCAGCTAATGCTGTTAGAATTACCAGAAAGGAGTTTAGTGGAAAATATGTTAATTTTGCAAATAAATAAATGAATTAAATAAATAAATTAAATAAATTTGCAAACATTGAGTGCATGTGAAAATTTCAGGCCTTCAGCAGTCATTAGCAGGTCAACTCGTGAGCCAATCAAACTGCAGAAGTGAACCGACTGTTAATACCTTGTAGAAGCGTGCGACGGCCGGGACGGCACCAACGTCGCCATTGACTACATTACGCACCTTGTTTGCCTCACCATTCTCAGCGTTAATAGCACTGTCAACAGATAAACCGGTAGTGTCAACAACGACGTTAGGTTAAACGATATAGCTCTTCGCGTACACAACTCAGAGCTATGGGATCACACAGTGTTACCTGCCACCTGACACAGGTGAACGTGCCCTGCCTAACCCCAGCCAGAAGGGCTGGTACTCGATTAACTAACCCTGGAGGGATGAAAGGCTGAGTTGACCTAGGTGGCTGGCTACATACTGAGATGGTTTCCACGCCCACTGATGTCACCCATCGTAGTACTAACCCGACCTGATGTAGAGCAAATACGTTGACGAAGACCAACTCAACAAGCCAAAAGAAGGCTGCATCTCCACTACACTATAACTGAACTCAAAGACACGATTAAGAACTCTAGTTACTTGGCTAATAAAACTGAGGAAACTCTAAATGATAACAAGAAATCCCAGCTAATGCTGACAACACTTGCAGAAGCATAGCATGGTTTATCTAAGAACAGGGAGGCTGTAAAGAAATCGCTGTGGAAAATCTTGACCTTGTTGAGATTGTTCGGCCATAAAACATGCCAGATTTGGCCTTAAGCCACTAAATCTAGTTGCCGTGACGATAGGTGTAACATGAGAATTCCCATATCCTAATCAAGAGAGAGGTGGCAGCAGCAGCAAAAGTATACAGTTTTTCAATGCCAGAATTCGAGTAAGTGTTTTGCTTGGGATGATACCATTCAAATTTCCGCAAGACCTTCACATCACTGGAAACTAGAGTCCATGGGCCACCTTAGATCCTAGGTCCAGCTGTTTCAACACAATACGGGCGTGTGACGGACAAACACACGGACGGACACGGTACGATAGAATGAGTCACTTTAACTTTTGACTTGGCCTTTCGCTCAGCGATTCACTCAGCTAAAGTTCGGTCTAAGTCCAGACTTAAGTCAAAAAGTAAAGTGATTTCACTGAGCGACAGACATAGGCCAAATTTACGGTCTAAGTACAGACTTAGACCGAAGTTAAGTTGAACTTTGGTCTAAGTCCGGACTTTAGCGTTCAGATTAAGGTTTCGCTCAGCGAAAGGCTAAGTCAAAAGTTAGTCACCCAATGTATCATGCTATGCAGAGCATCAAAACTGTGCAGTTTTAAACTCAATACAAGTTTACGACAAAAGAGTGCAAGTACATACAGACCCAATGAACATGTTGTTGGCAATGTTGTCGAGATGGCCGCGGTATTTTAGCCAAGGTCCAGCCGGACTGATGTGATCTGTCGTGCATTTCCCCTTCACCTGCCACACCAGTACTAGTACTACACACGTTCATACTTGACTACTGCCACACATTTGCACGTCATTATAAACGCATCTCTGTCATCAGAGACACATGTTCAAAGTTGTCAAATGACGTATTAACTCAGTCTGGCACATGATGCTATATGTACCCATATGACAACAGTGGCCGTCAAAGTGTTCACCTAACGACACATCACATCACCTTGATGAGGATGGTCATGTCCTCGATGTCTCGTCCGTCCCACTTGTCAAACGGTGTCAGCAGCTGCAGTCTGTCACTGTCGGCATCGACCTTGACCGACAGCTGACCCGTCGCCGTCGGCGGTCGCTGATATGTGTCCTCACCTGCGTCAAACCCACCTGACGGAAGCTCGTCACCACGTGGACTCTCTAGCTTGAACTTTGACCCTGCAACACACATACATCATGACCTTCTACTCCGAACAAACTGGCACAGCTTCATACACAACGTACTGTGTCCATCTAACTGCTCGCCACACTAAGCACTGGCCCCGTCCGTCCGTCTGTTCAACATGGCTACTCAAGACCAAACACTTCCTGAGAGGTGTTTAACCTTATGGTCAGTCTCATTAGCGGAATGTTGTCTATACAACACAAGTGAGTGAGTAGATTCTTAACAGTACATCAGCACAATCAGGCCAGTTCCATTCATGTTGGTTCACACTGGAAAAACAGGAGAGAAGACAATTAAAAACATCGACAACTACAATTACAAACAATTACAGACCATAAAGAACGCAAACAACACACAGCTCACGGCACAGTCTCTGTTTGACATCAATCTATCAACGAATGACTGTCAGCGTCATACCGTCGGCAGCTGTCAGCATGTCTGTAACAGGGTTGAAGTCAAGTCGGCCGGCAATCGTCAGCGCCGTAACCATCTCCGGTGACGTGACAAACGCGTGAGTCATTGGATTGCCGTCGTTACGTCCGGTGAAGTTGCGGTTGTATGACGTAACGATCGTGTTTGCTTCACCCTTCTTGAAGTCATCTCTGCACATGCATATGCCACACAACACCGTATCTTACCAACATTAACTACAGCGTCTATTTTTGGAAATTATTCTCTGAATCAATAAATACTGACAATCAAACAAACTGTTCACAACTTACAATCAAATGCTAAATGTCCAAGTGTTTTGGATCCATTAATTCTCTCCAAACATCAGTTCAAAACTAATTTTGTTTGGGTCAATTCACTTTAGTGCATTGTGCCGCCTTTTGCTAGACCAATTCCATCTGTCCATTGGTTACAAGTTTGAGCACTGCAAAAACGGTGAGAGATAGGCCTATAATTACTATGGGGGAGTCGATAGGAAGTTTACCAGGAAGGCTACTCAGTGTACCCATATCAAGCCCCCTACGACCACCCCTTCCTGCCAAACTGGCGCTCACAACCCCCACTCAAAACTTGCATCACAAACTGTGGTCAAATAGTGCTAAATACAACTGTGGTTTGTATTCACATCGTGTTATGTTCCCACAGGCTGTCAATACAAACCACACTTGTATCTGGCACCGTTTGGCCACATACCATCGCCCTACCCAACAGTGCCATCGTCGCCCCCCCCCTAGGGTCACTCTTCCTCAAAAACATGCTGAGCATTGGCTGTGTTGTAGGGTTTCAAACACACACTCAAAGGCACTACACTTTCATGCATACCATAGATAGTGAACAGACAAACCGTTTCCACTGTCCAATACACGGCCCACAGGCATTGGCCAGCACCATGCCACCGAACTCTCTCAGAGTCTGAGCCTGCAGCATCGACATACAACAACTCATGATGTACACAGATACAGAGACAGTAGAGTAGAGTTGATTGAACCAGCAACAGCTGCTGGCACTACACATTGACCTGCTGCAACACAGACACAGTGACTCTGAACCATGACAACAATGACCACACAGTGTACCACTGGTTTTCACTCTATCAACGGCCACGCTATGAAACAAGACGCCTTTCCTTAAGCACAGCAGCCATAATGGCTACATGCATTCATGACTCTCTGATCTCAGCATATAATCCAGCTGAGAACTGGTCATAGCCCACTTATGACCAGCTACCTCCACTGTGTAAGATGACAACAGTCTCCAGTGTATCCTCACTGCACAGTGCACAGGCGACGACGAGACAGTGCAGCATCTTCTTCACACGCACCTACATCAGCTCTACCGACGCTTGACGAATGTGGTCCCTCCGACTGGGAATGACAGAGACAGAGAGAGACAAGGACACTACAGGTGTGCACAGGTGAGCGAGTGAATTACCTGTCCATCGCGCTCCACTGTGGCACGTATCTGCTCTGAGCCTGGTGTGATGGTGAACCGAGACTTGGCCTTCAGACCTTTGCTGATGGCCTGTTTAGCAATGGCTGTCGCCCGCTCCATGTCCTCATAACTGCTGTTAGTGCAGCTGCCAATCAGACCTGTCAATCACACACTCACAGTCTCACGCCAGCATCGTGGGTGGCATCACCACACTCAGCTCACTACAAGGCCATCAACAGTTCTGTGGGTACAGCATCACAGCAAGTGTATAGCCCCGATAGATCGATACCAGAAGACTCCGCCACTATCACACACTCAGAGTCTCACGCTCTGCTTATCAATGGCCGTCGCTCGTATTGTATTGCAGGTATTGCAATACAATGGCAATACAATGCAATTGTGCAATACAATTGCACTGTGACACTGTGTGACACGAGTGAGTGAGTAGATTCTTAACGGCACATCAGCACAATTAGGCTATACACAGTGCCATTCACGTTGGGTCGTGCTGGAAAATACAGGACAGAAGACAAAATGAAAAATACAGACAATACACAATCTAAACACAACCCAGAATTAGCAGACAACAGAAAAACACAGCAAAACAAAACTAGCCTGGTTTAGTCACCTTTTAGCGCACTCAGCCAGGAAACAAGGTTGGCTTATTCTACGACGCTCCCGAGCCCACATGGGGCGTGACAATGGGTCACTTTACTTTTTGGCTGAGACCGTGGCTGAGCCTTTTGGCTGAGACCAAACACTAATCTGAGCGCTCAACTTTGGTCTTAGTCCAGACCCAAGATTAGTTCAGCCGAACTGTTACTAAAAATAGCGTGGATGCAATATATGTATGATGTTCGCGAATGACGTCATAAATAAAAGGTCAAATTCGGACGAACAATAGTGTAACTTTGGCCGTTAGATGAACGTTGTCCTAATTAAAGTTACGCTAACACGCTGACACAAATTTGCTATTTACTTTTTCAATATTAAATGGTGTTCTAAACAATTAAAATCACGCACATTACAGTAGCACCTGTTAATCTTAACTCGTCCATTAACGGCATCGGCATTTCACGGCGTTCGAATGATGACGTTAGCAGTGTTCGGTCTAATCCAAAAAGTGAAGTGGTTTTTGGCTCAGCCAAAGTTAAGCTCTAGAGGATTAAGCTATCTCTGCCATGTTAAACCAAGTGGACTAAGCCTGTAAGTTCAGATTAAGTTTGGTCTCAGCCGCGACTTAGTCCGAACTTTTGGCTGAACCAAAAGGCTCAGCCAAGGCTGAGCCAAAAGTTCGGACTGAGCCGCGGCTGAGACCAAACGAAAAATTCGACTTCACTTTTTGGCTCATCTTCGGCTTAACGTGGTTTTAGGCTCAGCCACGGTCTCCGCCAAAAAGTAAAGTGACCCAATGTGTCCAGCCTCCAGATAAGACTGAGTTGCGTTGGGCTGACAAACAGACCGTTGACATGTATGATATATTTATTGTGACTAGCTGTTTTTAGTGTACTACTCCATGCTGGATCGTAGCGAGCAGTGCCGACTAGCACGTGAGACCAGGATGGACAAAACCAACTACTGCAACTCATGACATGGTAACTTTCTGCTATCAAACACCATTCAACAGTAAGTATCGATGTTTTCTAAACTGTTATACAAATACATTTTTCTCTTTAAATCAGTTGATTTTAAAATCAAATGATTTAAAGAGGAAATTTAGCACAAAATATAAAATTATCAGTGAAAAAGCTGCGCACCGACAGATATGTCCATTGGCCAGCCTTTGTTTTTGGCAGTTTGTCCGAGCTTTGATATTGGATGAGCAAGGTCAGGTGTGAAGGGACCATTAACATGAGGTTCCAGCTACACACATGTACAACGATATTACAAATACTGCAACATGTGAACAAGGAATGAGAGTAACAGCTACGAATAGCAGTGTTGAAACTCAAAGAGCCTGACACAGTCAGAATAACACAGCTGTACAAGCACGGTAAGTAAGTAAGTAACAATAACGCAAATGCTACCGATGTGTATAAATATTCTTCTGGGTATCATACAGGCCAATCACATAATGGCCACCGACCGCTGAAAATATTTTGGCTATCGAAAAGGTGGACAATGAGGTCTATTTTTAGCTGCATGCAGCAAAGGATTGTGGGATGCAGAGCAGCAGTCCGTGGTTGGTCAGTTAACCAATCATGCTCTACGTCTGACAGTCACATTGCGTGGCTGATGATGTTCTAACGGAGGCTGCATTTTCGGCATCTAGTGCTGACCTTATAGCAAACACAGCTGATGCACAAACTCTCAATAATGTCATGTGAATAGATATTCTAGTCTTGCCGTCACACTGAACCTGTTAACACATAACATAAGAGAGTTGTGACTGAGAGAAAAACAAGACAAAAGTGAACAGAGACGGACCGTGTCAAGATTGATCTCAATCACGCTATCATAGCTGCACTCTGCATCAGACGTCAACAGAGACTTCTGAAACTCATCAGCCGTCAACGCTATCTCTACACGCACACACAGTGTCATACGCAGAGAGCTTCATACACATGGTCGCGTCTGTCTGTTATTCACAGACTATCAAACACATCATGTTACTTTACTTCTCACATGGACCACTGCAACTGTTCGCTGGTTGAGACTACAAACTTCCACATGTCATGAACACTGCCACACATATCGTTACCAACACACGGAAGTTCTACGGTGAAATGATGTACACATGACGCCATGATCGTCTGAGATCACATCACATATCAACCGTGCATCCACAGGTACAAGTGTCTACACCGTTTGGCACCAGAGTATCCATTCGGTCTCTGCTGGCCAGTTGTTGCCATACCGGCAAACAAACCTGTTTTAATAACTAACACAAAAACGTTAACTTAAATAAAAATGACCTCAAAATCTAAAAAAATAACAGTCTGCCTGATTCACTCAAAGAGTATCCATTATCCATTGTTTTCAGAATCACTTTAAGACATTTCTCTTCTCTCGTTACTAGCACATTCAACACATTGGATGCCACACTGTATAGTTCTTTGCCAGGCTGTTATGCTAATATCTCAAAGATTAGTCTGTACCTTGCCTGCCTGTTGCAATGAGGTAGTCGCGCATGCGGAAGTTGTATGGGAAAACAGAAGTAGTTGCACCAATCTCGGCTCCCATGTTACAGATCGTTGCCATTCCTTCAGAACCAATATAAACTTATTACCAGATTATCGTGCATATTTGACTTTAAACACATCATGTTCATGATACAATTGCACAATTACGTATTGCTTAATGTGTGAATTAAAATACATATGTGGTTTAGCTTACAGTAATAACAGAATACTGGATAACACACTACATTCATATATCAACATGAGTAACTAAAACATATTCTGCTGGACACTACTATTATCCATTATTTCTACAAGTCATTACACATGGAAATTACTGCAGTAGTTTCTTCCCTAGTCATGCACAAAACTAAACAATAGAGCTGTCGAGTGATTAATTTTTTAAATCACAATAATGCATGCAATTAATTATTTTAATCACGCGTTAATGCATTAATTAACGCACCAATTCGATAGGTCTATTTATCTCATATGTTGCCATCACTGAACATCTCAGTTTAGTAATCAATTTATTTTATTAGCTTGTCAACTGAAAACTATTACAGTAGTGCTGCAAGTGCAACACAGTAATTGCTTTAATATTATTTGATCGTCAAATAAGCACAGTTTAATTGCATATTGGAACTCCTGCACCATAAGTGTTATGTATGTGTGTTAATTGTTTTAGTTTTGGCATTGGCATTTTTTTAGTTTGCGATTAATTCTTTAAGGCATTAATTTAATGCATCAATTAACAGCACTAATAAAAACGTATTCACCACAGCACACTAACACAAGTTACATGACATGTACATTGCGCAGTCAGCTGAAGACAAATCTCTTGAGACTTTGCTTTGATTAACTTATCATGTTGTGCTTGCATATCCTTGCACATTGCATATAACAGGTCCTTTTTGACACTTTGTTTTGAGTTACTTACATACAGAGAAGGAGAAGCAGGTACAACTGATACAAGCTAATATCAAGACATTGATGTGACTAGAAGCCGTTCTACCAGGGACACGAGTGACCGTCACTTACCAGTGCAGGAGATTGAGTCAACGCCAGGTCCATGATACTCAACAATCGCTCCAGTACCGCCCTTCACCGTGAGAATGTCAGCCACTTTCAGTATCACATCCTTGGCCGACGTCCAGCCGCTCAGCTTGCCCGTCAGTTTCACACCTATCACCTGACCATGCAACACACCAACACAATGCCTAGCTGTCATCAAGCTAGACTGGTGTGGACGTGTGGACCAGTGTGTCTTTGATGTACTGAGGTTGTGGTCAAATTTATGAGATACAGCTGACATATGAGCAGTAATGCAGTTCAATCATCAAGTGCCAATTGGCACAGACGGCCACACACAGTTGTTGGTGCACACACTGACCTGGGGACACTTCAGTTCCCACGGTATGTCAGCCATGACGTCGACGGCATCAGCCCCACCAACACCAATACACAGACCTCCGAGACCACCTACACAGCAGACAACACACGTACACAGCTAGAAAATACACTTCACAACAAAACATAAACACGGCATGTACAATTACTTCTTTGGCTTCTCCACCCTGGTCTACCTGTTGTTGTATGGCATGGCTCCAGCCTATCCGGCCACCGACTGTCAGTTGGTCTCATCAGCTGCGTTCTGCCACATCGAGGACGTGCGTTGTGAGACGAACATACAGCAACTATGGAGACGGGTGTTTTGCCGCTGCAGGTCTGAAGCTGTGGAACAGTCTTCCAGATGATCTGTGACAAGCTGACATTAGCTTTCATTGGCGATTCATTCAGCTACTAAAGACATTTTTGTTCGGGTGCTGAGATCGCAGCGCATTGTGACTAACTGTTAACGCTGCAGCACATAAGTTTTCTTACTTACACACTTACTAACTAGTTACTTCTGAGCTCAATTCCTCGGGTTCTTTCTTTTCCACGGCCCTCAATACCTACTTATCCGGCTTCTATCACTCAGGATTAGTTACTTCTCTCTCCGGCCCGGCAGACAAATCACTTCTTTGGCTTCTCTTGAACCAGTCAACTAATAACGTCTCAGACGTGATGCAACATTAGACGCCAAGCTAACATTTCTCAGCGTCCTGTGACCCTCAAGCTACTCATTTTCATAAGCCAGGCATGTCAGCATATTTTTCAGAAGTCAGGGACGCCAAGACACCTGACAGCAAGTGATACAGACTGGCCTTCTTGAACTGTGGACAAGTGGAAACGTTTAGTGAACTGTAAGAAATGTGTACAGTGTACAGATACTCACCACCGTTGGGCGTATGACTGTCGGTGCCTATCAGCAACACTCCGGGGAACGCGTAGTTCTCCAGTACTATCTAACAACAACAAACATACACACATTCACACAGCAGCAGCAGACATACTGGTAGTAACTGGGTAATATGTACCACAGAAATCTACAGTGGGCAGAGAAGCCTCTCACATAGCCTGAATAATAACTCAGCTACCAGCTAACGCATGTGTACCATCGTTTTCTTGGCACAACTGTTACTTACTGGAAGGAGAATTAACATATTATTCTGATCACGGATGTATATATATATTCTTCTGGATACCATACTGGCCACGGATGTTAATAAATATTCTCTGGCATCCGCTACATGCCAACCAATATGGCGGACCAAGTTGGCGAACTTGATCTATTTTTAGCTGTTGCAAAGGACTGTGGGATTGTCGTGTACTTAAACCAATCACAACAAAGCATCAGTCCGTGTTTTGGTTAGTTAGCCAATCACGGCGTATGTCGGCCATATGCGTTG
>Ga0056114_1000859_pt1 | contig 12216 bp, 11 predicted proteins | sample WorMetHERISLAND1_FD_77005 | JGI IMG/M metagenome (GOLD analysis project Ga0056114, IMG submission 77005) | Marine gutless worms symbiont microbial communities from Max Planck institute for Marine Microbiology, Germany - Olavius loisae HERON... ...
ACGCGCGAGCGCATTCGTCGTAATTTCGTTTACAAGTTTGCGCGAACATAAATACTGTACATTACATTACATTACATTGAAGTATTGGCCACATCCCATATTCTCGACAAATTTTTTTGGAAAAATTAATATATAAGTTGCGGTAGCTACCAGACAGGTTTGGTTGATGGATCACAGTGACAAATATGCTAGCAATAGGTCGAATGGCTCGAGTGTGGACATCAAAGGTGAAAAGATATGCACATTATTTGTTTAATATTCTGATCAGATGCCTGCCAGCTTTGTCTGGAGATCCTGCAAATGTTCTCGTTTGTTTTAAAATGTCATCGTCACGCTGTGTAATGGTTTGATTCTGTTTCACTGCATAGACAGAGTAGGACCCACTCCATTTCTTCATCTCAATTATTCACTTTTACTACTACCAGGGATTTTCTCAGGTCTTAAAAAGTGCCATAACAATAATAACAAACATAATACATGCAGTGCATTATGATAACTTTACAGCAGCTGCTGGTCCATATGTAAATAAAGCCTTTGTCATCACACACAGCATAGAATGGTAGTAAGCTGGTACCAAGCAGCATCTGAATGTTGGCGGCGTCAGTTTCGGCGCGGAGAAACCGCAGTAGTAGTGCAGTCATTCGTGGCTTTAGTGACATGAACGTCACAGATGACTTCAACTGAGCATCATCCAGAATAGCTGGACACAATACATGTAACTCTTGCCTGAGTAATATCTGCCAATCACCATCACTACTTCCCACTACATCTGATTCCATGTGGACTGCTTGGACACTGTCATAAAACGTTAGATGTCCTGCATTTATTTTCTTTAATCAAAACTGCCCCCTGCTGGCATCTTACATGACAATATATGCTAAAATGTGCCCAGTGCTAAACATTAATGCCTCAAATGATTTCAAATGTTTCACAATTTATCACACGCAAGCATCCTGCCACTTGCTATGTACTACATTCCAGTAATGACTTGGTTGTATATGATCGTGAATGCCGAGTACATGGTAATTATACAGACCCGCACCGTTCATGAAGACAAGTAAAAACAGGTTACCAGAACTGTGATCATGGCTATACGCTCAGTCAATTTACACACATACACTACATATAGAAAACAAGAAAAAAATACAGAATGTACTTTATAAACTCTTCCATAATTAATAATTCATATCAATTGATTACTTTTAGCAGCACTACTGAATACGACAGGTATGTCCCTTAAGCTGTGCCAACAATGCCAAAACTGCTCCGGAGCTTATAATTAAACACTTTTTGCCATTTTACAACTAATTTGAACAATTTCTAAGAAAACATCTGACACTCCGGTTGGTGAATATTGCCCCGTTGTGTCTCAAATTTCACGTTGTGTAAGGAGGCTGGATGTGCTGCTGAAGTGTTCTGCTGGTAATGTTACCTCGGATTGGAGTCTGTCCAAACTGTAATGGTAGACACAACATGGACAGCAGCAGATGTACAGACGACCGTCTCAGTTCAGTGTCATCATCAGCACCACCCTCCATCTTGTATCTGTCAATCACCCGTCACATCAACTGTCAATCACCAGCACCACCCTCCATCTTGTACCTGTCAATCACCCAAACACATCAGCTGTCAATCATCAGCACCAGTGATGGACTCATAACTAAAACTTAAACAGAACACTCCCCTTCACCTTTTCCCTTCCTTCCCACTATATTTTCCCTCTTCCCTTTTTCCTCCCACTTCCTTGCCCCTTCCCCTATCCCCATTCCCTCTTTCCCATCTCTTCCTCCTCCCTTCCCATTTCTCCCCTCCCGTTCTCTGTTCAGGGCTATTATGGGGTTTGGGAGTGGGTCCGTGCAGTCTGGGCACCAAACGTTTTGTGGTGCTTTCTGTGCTAAAACAATCCTTCATCTGGCGTGCATACTACAATGTTTTGTTACTTCAAACAACAACATCTGATCTGAACTGGAACGCCATTCTGATCACTAAAACCTTCTCCAGAATGCCATTCCAGGCCATTTCAGTCCAAATCCACAATGATAAGCATATCAGCTGTACATCATCAATTTATTAACTCACCATTTAAACCAGCTTAACAAAGATGAATACAGCCAATGTTCACAGTAACACAATTACAAGACACACAAAGCAAAATTACAGCATCAAGATTGTATAAGTGCTCTTGACCACAAACCCTTGAATTGTTGTCGTGTTATAACTTAATCGGCAAGGACCATAGCGTCGCCCCACTGTGACCACGGTTGACAGCATGCCTCCAGAGGTCTGCAGGTGGAAGGTTGTCTGTCTGGAGCTGATCAACCCATCTGCTATGGGGACGGCCTGGCCGACATCACCACTGACTGCTTGGTGGTCGACCGAGCGATACGTTGATGTGACAGTTGAGTGCCTCATGGCTGGAACGTCTTCCGGCAGTCTGGCCACATGGATGAAAAGGGCATTGCGGCGATGACTGATGGTATCAGAGATGGATGGGAGACCAGTTGTCGCAGTGATGTCTTCGTTCCAGATGAATTGGTGTCATTTGATTTACAGCAGTTTCCTTTGACACTTCACACGAAAGGCCTCGAGGGCTCTGGAATCTGTGGAGAGAAGAGACCAGGTTTCGGCTGCGTATAATAAAACGGACTGAATGGTGCCCAGATATTTCACAGATGGTGGAAAATATCTCACATAATGTAACATAAACAATGAGTTTGGACATTAATAGCAGAAGTAAAACTAATAAAAATGTCCATTTCTGATAATCGTAAGTCGCTAATGAGCCAATAACGTGTTATAAAGTTAAGACACTGGTCAATAACGTTACGCTACAAACTTGAATTTCTGCTGCAGGTCTTCTAGGGCAGTCAGCAGCCGTGGCAGAATGACGTGGATGCCGGTTAAATCAACGCGCAGCAGGTCACTGGAGTTGATGATGACACTGGCCAGTACAGTTGAGATACCTGCTCCGTTCTGCCAGTCCAAACACAACACATGCCCGACAAATGACCCTTAACTCCACCATGAGTAGGTGACACTGAGCTACATTATTCATTGTCCAGCTGTGGTATGTCATTGCACCAACCTCAGTTGGTCTTGGTCAAACTGTTAAAGCAAAGATATTGCAGGTGTGAAAAAAAAACTTTGGGTCTGGAAGCCCTGGGAGTTGGGTCGACCATACGTATTAACTGTTCAGCACCAATGGGTCACAATTACAAATATAGTGGCTGCAGGTCAAACAGCTGCTGCATGGAAATAGGGGGTGTTCCACAAACTTGTATTCTTGAGAGGAACCCACAACAATTCCAGGTAGGGTTGCCAATGGTCCTGTTTTTTGTCAGGACGTTCTGTTTTTTGGCCACTGTGTCCCATTTTCACACTCATTTGCATGGTGCATACAAGTTTAGTGTTTTCCATATACACAACAATTTTAAATCGTGTAACAATTACAGTTGTCAACAAGAAAGCTCAGCTATCAACTAACAACTCAGTGTGATGCACTCAGTTTCATAGGTGTGCCGACTAAATGACAAATCATCACCATGCAACAGCTCGCATTGCATAATCTTCGTATCAGTCGGCCATACGCTCTAGCACACTTGTCATCTGCCAGTTTTTATCTGAGATTATTAACGTTCGAGATGATGTTTTTAGTTTAGATTTCTCCGATGGTTTTACAGTGTCATGTCAAGAGTTGAACTCTATTGTATTGTTTTTAGCGACAGACAGGCAAACTTGAACTATTGTTTTATTGTATTGTACTGTATGCTTGTACTTGTATTTTTTTGTAGTTTCCTGTATTTTTTTTTAAATTTTTGTTTGTGTACTTTTTATGTACGACTTCATTTTAAATAAATAAATAAATGTGTATCACCTCAGCAGCTGGCGACATCAATCACATGGATAGTCTCTGTCTACAAGGTTGTTCAAGTCCTGATACTTATTGGAACTTGGAACTAGTTGGTTAACAATGTTCGTGTACACTGGCTAAATGGCTAAACAGCTCATGTGCTGCAAAAAAACTCCTAAGTTTTGTTAAAACGGACATCGACCTAGCCGGCTCGCATATAAGACAACATCACCATCATCATCAGTGAATGATAACAGGTAAGTAGAAGTGTAGAAAATAGCACAGAGCAAAAAAAACACGATATTAACCGCAGTCTCGTGTAATGCATAGTAGAGTGAGATGTAGAAACGCGACATGTAGATTGGCGTCACTTGTTCGCCCGTCTTGTGAGACGAGAATATTCGACAGAGGGCGCCACATGCCTGCGCACGTCCCGCCTCGTAGCTGCCGTTGCCGGTCGTCAGTCCAGCCGTCGTCGCAGCATCTGTCAACGAACGCTGCATGTGTGATCGGAGTTGGAACGAGTCTGTGTCGAGAATGTGTAACGACGAAGTGCGACCACGAGGTGACGCGACTGCTGGACATACAGTGCCCAACGACAGACATGCACATGCACAGCGGCTGGCTAACAGCCACGACAATGACACATCGCTGGCAGCTACTAACACCAAACTGACCTTTCAGTGTTCAAAGTATTCAAAAGAACTGCTGCGCCACTGATAATGCTAAATGTGACTTTCTGTTCGTATCGCATAGCAACAAGAAATACTGAGAAAACTATGATTCACGTTCGTTCATTCTTGACAAGTAAACGTGCTCATTAGGACCACAGTCAGTCTGTAGGGACACTTTTCACCTGAAGTCTACCATCCAAATCTGTGAGAGAACTCTGGTATATCACAATATCAATAGTAAATTTACATAGTACAATTTCATGCAGCATCGCGATCGCGCTGATTACCCTTATACCTGGTGAACAACGCTGTCTTTAGCATTCTCCAGAAGTCACCCACACTGCGCTATCGGTCGTGAAGATCATCCGGCACAATTCCAGGTCATCGTCCCTTCTCCCCCTCCCCGAACGCCCAGGGACCAAATGTGCTTTGTCAGTAGCGCCGCACAGTCAAGTGATGTTGACTGGCGGAGCGTAAATGTGGCAACGTCGGAGAATGGAACACAGCAGTCGACCTGGTATTTCTGTGCTCGGTTCTGCAGAGATTGGAGCACCGTGACTGCGAGCTTGTACTGCACTCTCTCTGGAACGTTGAACCACTGCAGCTCGTCATGCAGCAGTTGTGATCATCTATAGTCGTACCTGTGGGTACTATTGACGAGGCAGGCCGCTGCATTCAGCACACATTGCAAGACATCAGTTATGAACTGACCAGGAAGGGACCATGCAGACCACCCGTGAATCGTTTCTTTCCAGTGTTATAAACTCGTTTGTGGCTCCTTGCAAACTCTGTGGCTCAACAGTAACGATGATGATGATGATGACGATGAGTCAAAAAGTTATGTTCGCCCGCTCTTACAGCTAGAAACAGTCACGAATGTGGTGGTAATATGCTCTGATGAACAGTTCGTTTTCAGATCACGATGGGATGAAAATGTACTGTGCCAGAGTTCACTGACAGAATTTGGTTGAAAGACTTTCAGATCAATGTCTCACTATGTAGACAATGGTCTTAATAAGCAGGTTTACTCGTCAAAAATGTGTTGAGCCCTGAAAACAGCACTAAATGCATATCATGAGTTTAAAAATGCAGTGACAAATAAAATTCTTTTTTTCATCATGCTGCCAGCTATGTCAAATGTCACTTGAAAACACGAAGAAACGAAAACAGTTAGTAGCTTTGTGTCGTGAAATGACAAGCCTGTTAGTGGTCAACAGTTTGTTAACGATCTCAGTAACAGCACACAACAGACGTATCAAACATCAATGGTCGACTCGGAAGAATAACGGGTAGTGTTGTTCAAGTGACAAACTGATATATAACATTTGTGGACTTATCAGTAACTTGAATCGAGATTAAAAATGAAACAATAGCACTGCTGCTCGATGGTCGTCAGCCGACAAGTCTGTCTGCTGTCTAGACAGTGCTACAATATCACAGAGTTTACATTAGTGGAACACAGTCAATCAACAGAAAGCATGCACATAGCAAAGCGTAACATAGACTAGCAATTTATGTAATCACTTTGCCGACAGTAATTCTATGCCACAAAAGTTTTGTATTTAGATGAAGCCAGATCACAGAACGAGAAATTTGTTGTAGATCCACATGTTTGCATCTTTTTCACATTAAAATTCAAATAAAGTTTTGCAGCATTAAACAATGAGTTGGTAGCAGTTGTGAGCTCACACGTCAGACTATGAAACGTATGAACTGAAAGCAGAGACGCAGAGCGACTATGTGAAGCTGTACTCGTGCAATAATGCCATGCTAATCAACGTCAGTGGTACACGTAGGATTTAGTCAATTGTGAACACAGCACAATTTAACGGTCTGTAAACTTACACTGACTTAGACTGGATGCAGATTAAATGCTAAATATGAAACATCAGAGCAAAATTATGGCAGTTCAGTTGCTTGGAAACACTACAAAGTTAGTAGGTGAAATGAAGCTCAAAAGTGTCATGAAGTGAGTTCATGCAAAAACAGAGAAATTTAACACTGAAAATACATCTGCAGTTCTACACACTGTTATTTTTCTGCTACTTTATACAACTTCTTAATTGACTTGCCTTCACTTTCAGTACATGAGTCAAATGCTTTATTTTGCAAATGAATCAAGGATGACTAATTAAAGCACCAATGAAGATAGAGGCATTTGTTTAAAAAGGCAACAAGGACAAACAAGAAGTTGAGTTGTTAAGAAGATTAAAGATTGTGGCCAGAAGTAGACCTATGATTAATAGTCCTTAAATATTCAGTTACTCACACTGCAACAGACAACACATACATGACATACAGACAACAGACAGATGCTATGACAAACAGCTGATTGCTATGCTTGCCTAAAATTCCCCTTTTTCTGCAGTTGACCAAGTTTTCACTTAGCCATACTCAGCACCCAAATTAGTGTCTGTCTTGGCAGTCTGTCATCCTTCATCTCTTGTAACCATCTTAGATTTCATTGTTTTAAGACAAGCTTTAATTTTACAACTCCATCTGTGCACTGATTTCCTCACTCTGAACTTTATGAATCTATGAGACATCCAGCATTCATCTATGAATCTTACTGAGTACAAATACTAGTGTTTTCTTTCGGCTGATTCAGAATTACATTAAAAGACAATTGAATTCACGACAATTAATAAAAATACACAAAAACACAAATGAAGCCTAGCTCAAGCACACTGGCTGTGGTTAAGAAAATGCCAAATGTCCTACATTTCAGAAATGACACGGCGTGACAATCATCAAACCTTTGCTGTCTGAGCCGTAAACGTGCACACCAACGAGTGAACCTTCCAGCAGCCAACTGCCTAGCAGATGCAGCAAACTGTTGACAGTTGGTCGGCATGGCGACAGTGATGTCACTGGCACGTCAACATTTGTCATCCACGTGCTTGATGACGACGGCAGTGCGCCAACGTCGTTACCAATGATGGCACGTGTGGCAATGTCTTTAGCTGACAACACACTAGCTGGTGCAAATGCAGTGCAGCAGCCACCACTAACAGTACGATTCAACGATGACGCTGGATCATGCCATCAACGTGTTCGTTGTATACTGTATTACAGACATGTCATCATGATGTAATCACCAGATGGTCGAACTAAACAGTCACTTATACACATTCACATCTCATGTTATGTCTCTGGTGTAGTTCACATTTAGACAGAATGCAAGATGTCATCAATGCCGAGGGGTCTCTGTCACTGGAGGCTAAAAGGAAGTGAAATGTGGAGGAATGAAGTCCTTTAATAACCATAGACATGACTGCATGCAAGGGAGGGCTTACGTAGCCCCGGGGTCATGTAAAATCCGCCGGGGCTACATAAGCCCCAGAGCACAAAAGCCTCCCAGGGGATTTGTGTAAGCCCCATGAGCTGGAAATTAAAGTGCAAGGCACAAACTATCAGGTTTGCTCAACCCTAACCACCACTGCCCCTCACCATAAACTCACACAGTGCATTTAGGACGCACACAAGCATTCATTTAATGAAATTCCAGTGAAATTGATCGATGTTTTAGCAACGATTAAGACTGACACTCTAAATTCAACATTCAAGAGATAAAACTGAAGAGTGACGCATATCTGCGACTGATCATGCATCTGCCATCTTCACCGACGTGAGAAGTTGATTTGCTTGGACACAGCTCCAGTTCACCAGCAGTCATTACAAGTTTACACACAACGTGAACTGATGTTCATCACTAGTGAACTAATTACTAAAACTTATTACGTACCTGGAATATTGCACATCTATTACTACTCCACTTACATAGAACTCTCTGTCTGGGTTGCTCCCAGACATAGAGAACACCCAAGTCCTCTAGCCCAACTGAAGAAAACAACAGCTCTACAAAGTCCAAACTCAACTTCATGACTGTTTTCTTTCAACTTCCCTCTGACTGGAAAAATTTTGTTCGCATTGGGTCACTCAGAAATGAACCATTCGGATTTCAGTAGGAGGTTTTTACAGGCCAGACACCCTTCTTTTCACCAATGCCCTTCTTTCACGCTCTAGAGCACAAAGCTAGGTTCACACAGTGCCAGTGCCAGTGCCAGTGCCAGTGCGTACTTTTTGGTGGATGTGACGAGAGAAAATATGTTCGTGATTTCTGCGTGGCAGGCGGAGTAACAGCAGACAGCGTCATGTTCACATCAGTGTCACTTGACTCCTTGTGACTCACGCCTAGCACAATCCCGCTCACACTTGTACCACAGACCATCACGAAACAAACTATAAACAACACAGCATTACAACAGCCACATGTCTACTGTGTACTACCGGTGAGATGAGTAGGGTCTGACAAACATACCACTGGACAAATTGTAGGTCTTTTTGGAGACGATTTTCCGAGCTAATCTCTTGACATGTGCAAAACACCCAGCCTTCTTAATCAATCACTTGGCTGATACTAACACAACTAAACATAACTGCAGCTAAGAACTACACAGAAATCTAAACAACCATGTGAGAAGAGAAAACGATTAACATATGCACATAACTAGAGCTAAGAAAACTAAATCCTGGTTCAGGGTCGTTTTACACTATCTAGCTAGAAAACGGATGCAGCCTATTGTACAGCTCCCAGGGTCCACATGTGGCCTGTGTACTAGAATCAAGTAAGTGAAATGTTAAGGTGATCTGACAGCATCAAATAATCTAAATGTTTGACTGGCGGCAAAGATTTCCTGTGCTGCAGAATGCAGATATTTACCGAGAAAAGCGTCGACGATGGTGGCAATGCATCGCATGGCATGGTGGAAGATCGCTGGGAGCTGGCGTAGACACTCGGCCTGGTGTGGAGTGGGTAGATCGGCGCTGGTTAGTGTCACCTGCAGGAACTGATGTGTATTACTGATGATGTGTGGGTGACTCAGGTCGACTGGGTTTCCAAGCACGTGTAGGAACCGGAACCAGCACTGGAGGATACGGTCTTCTTCCATTGCATCCAGCACCGCAGTCACGTCGTCGTCAGCTGATCAATAACCATTAACACGACACTACGTCACTTCTCATGCCGCTGGGGCATCATCATTATTTTACTATTAGTAGTTTCATTATCAATATCATTACTGTATTGTCATTTTCATCACAATAACTGACACACTCTTCTTTCACTGTTTTTTCCTGGCATATGTCACATGTCAGCTTTTAGTGGATATTTCACTATTCTCTATGGATACAACAAATGACAGTCATCCAGTCATATCTAATCTGCATTAATTATTTCTCCGTACAAGCTATCCGTGGTATCACAAGCATGATGTCAAAGCTGAAGAAAAGACCCACTTTACAAAGCAGTGCACTACCACATTACAAGGCATGCTCTCTACTACTACAGCACATGTGGCAAACTTCTGCAGAAATCAAATGAAAGATGTGACTCCACTACACAACTGCATTCGAAGCCGATGCGACTTGATGTGCTAGTCACGAGTATTTCAGGCTCAGTTTCCAGCAAGCCACGTCGTGTTATGCACCAAATCTCAAGCTGTTACAACATCTCAAGTCTACTTCGACTATCCATGTTCCACTGTCATAAGCTAAAGACTACACGACCCAGAGGACGGCCAACAAAAAGATGGACGATCAATGTCGAAGAAGCTATCGAGGTCAGCGGTTCCACTCTGATAGAGGTCAAATGTTCAGCTCTGGACCGACAAAAGTGGAGGAGCCTCATCAGTCACTGACAGGCCACAGGCCTACCAGTTCCGTGGTACAAGTACAAGGTACGTAAACCATATTTACATCAAACAGGATAGGATACCTTGTGGAGTTGGTAGTTGTGGTGTGGTGCCATACATGTTGCGCAGCAGTCGCGTGGTGAATGCGACGTTGACGCGGTGCCACTGAGTGATCACGGCGTCGTGATGACGCCAAGATGAGCACATCTCCTGTAGCGTCTTCCACAGCGACGGAGACGGAAAACATCGGGCGCACGACAGGATCCAGACGTCAAACAGCACGTTCAGCACTCGCTCACACAGCAAGCTGCCGATGGAATCTATCGGCAGACAATGCAACAATGCATCGTGTCCGTTCTAATCACTGTCATCTTCGTTATAGCAGCCACATTTTGCACAACCCTGTTAAGCTGATACCAACCAGTTTTCTGGATTCATATTGCATACCGGATCAGTCTTGGTCCAAAAGGCTCTCACATGGTAAAAGGTTTACAAACTGTGAACCTTTTGGTTTTACTGGTGCACAATTCTTACAAGCCAAATACTCTTGCAATCATCCAACCGATATTGTTAATGCAATGAACGACAAATCGATTACAAACTACCTCAACAGTTTTTACTCACTGCAATGATTGAAATTTAAAAATATCCGTGGACGGCAATTTTGAGATCTGCTCACCACTGCTAACTAGGCTGGTGCGTCAAACAGTGACTGAGACAAAACGTAATTTGCATGGAAAAGATAGTTTAAGTCACTTTACTTTGGTCTAAGTCCGGACTTTAGCGTTCAGCTTAAGGTTTCGCTCAGTGAATCGCTGAGCGAAAGGCTAAGTCAAAAGTTAAAGTGACCCAATGTCTCAGACTTACATGCAATATGTCATTGTCATAATACCTGTAAAACAATACAAAAAAACTGCAACATGCTAGACCTTTCTCAGTTGGAGGAGCCAACAGAACGTCATTGACTTTCAACAAGAACCGGAGCAGTGCATCCCACGTCCTGCTGTTAATGGCTGATGACTTCTCGGCAACCAACTGCACCGTACGCAGCACTCGGTGACAGTGTACAACTTGCCTGTTGACAAGATCTACAGCTGCAACAAACAGTTGACTTCAGTGAAATATTATGAGATAGAAGACACGTGATTCATGTGTCACAGCCGAGTAGTTCAGCAGAGAAAACAGAAGCAACAGAATCACTCTACTATGCAACCAACAATAGCAACAACAAACTGCCTTAAATTCAGGCACACGCCTCTAGCATGTGCCTCCAGAAATAAATAAAATGTTATGCATATTTTAACCAAATATAAAATGTTATCCTAAGATAACTCTCACAAAATAAAACCATAAAATTAAATAACCACAAAAATACCGCTGTTAACATAAAAGGTCTTGATACACAGTGACATGAACAGAACAAGCACTCACTGCCATCAAGGCGTGGTAGAAAGACATTGTATAAATGGCTGAGCAAAGCTGGTACGTATTCATTCGGTGCCTCAATGATCGGCAAAGGCACACTAGACTTAGGCTCAGTGAGCAGACAGGTGAGCCAATCACAGTAGATTGATACACAGTCTCGTATAGTATCACTGTCAGTCAGTGGCAGTGACAAGCCATAGCAGAGTATCTGCAACACGCCAACGAACAAGCAAGTGAGTGAGTGATTAAGATAAACAATTACTGTAAGTTGTGCAAAGCAGAGCCTCAAGAGATGCATCTTCAATAATTCAGATGACAAACGCATCAAGTTGAAATAAAAGAAACACAATAAAATCAATGTAAAGTCAGTATAACTAGGATATCTCATTATGCCTACACGTTACACGTTGTGGTATAAAAAAAATCATGCGGTCAATAAAATTTCTGTCGTTGTGGATATGAGAGAGTTCAAAGTAGGGTTGTTAACGGTTAACCGGTTAACCGGTTACCCGGTCCTAAAGGGCTGGACCGGATACAAACTCAGCGGTCCGCGTAACCGCTCAGACCTTGCTCT
>Ga0056114_1000860_pt1 | contig 12216 bp, 9 predicted proteins | sample WorMetHERISLAND1_FD_77005 | JGI IMG/M metagenome (GOLD analysis project Ga0056114, IMG submission 77005) | Marine gutless worms symbiont microbial communities from Max Planck institute for Marine Microbiology, Germany - Olavius loisae HERON... ...
CTATGCAGAAGTCATTTTCATTCAACCAGGCGGAAAGTTAGACACCATGTGATGTGATGCTTGACAAAGACTAGCTAGTAGCTACCCGACATCAAGGTGAGATGTGGCCGTTAATTTAATGGTCACTGTAGCAGGACGGTGCTCCCTGCCACACCGCCAGAAACACAGAAACTTGCAGCTCACTGAGCCAAACATTTTGTCCACCGAATAGCGCGGATTTGGACACGGTTAATTGCCCCCTGGGGTGTAATTCAGCAGACGGTCTACCATCAGTTGACAAAATTAAGACAGCAACTGTCAAAAGCATGGCAGAAACTACCGCATGGCGCAGTCATTGCCAATTCATCACTTTTATCACCTTTTTATTTAAGCTTAATGTTATTCGCCATATGGCGCCAATATTTTCCAAGGTTGATTTAAACAAACTCTGGCACGATGTTCAGAATGAAGAGACTTTGATTTATGCCAAATTTAGTAAAATATCTGTTCAATATTTCTAAAGTTATAGGCCGTAAAAAAGTGGCACAGTTTTTTTGACTCACAGTGTATGTGCATCCAGCCTGTAATGTAATGTAATGTAAAATATTTGGTAACGCACCAGAGTTAAAGAAAATTAAATCAGAGGTGCGGAAATTAAATCAATAATACAATATAGTCGTGCAATACCACAGCAGGTTTTCCTGGATGGGAAAACCCAGCCTAATGAGAAACTACCGAGGAGAAACGGAAACTGAACACTGTAGCATTCAGCACCAGTAGCCAATGACTAGCATCAGACAATGAAGCAGGCTGGAAGTGTGGAAGACAACTGGAGATAAAGTAATACAAGATGTCTCAATAAAAGTTGATATAAATTAATAAAAGCTATAAGCTACAACTAAACAGATCATCAGATTGGCTCAGAGTTCAAACATAATGGAAGAGTCACACCTAGAAGACACTATTGACCAACAGGGCCAATTCCACATGACCACAGTCACACTGTGTCTGCGGTTATCAGTCTGGTCACTAGTAGCAGGACACATTTAACACTGCTTCAACATCTCACATCAGAAACAAACTTCATCTGTCACGACTTCAGTTAGCAGCAACACAAACAGCTGTGAACTCAATTCACCAGTTCACTGCATGCAAACTGGAACTGTCTAAACCATAGGAAGAACCAACTGTACAAGTCAAGTAGACAAGTTCACCGGCCAAGAAATGGTTGGGTACATTCTGCAATTTATGTTCCAAAGAGCTGTCATATAACAATACAAGACCCAGCTCTGTGGACAAATGATACAGACTTAATTCCTATGCTGACTGGTTTTTCATTGTACGATATTTCTCTCTCCTAATTTGTTTTGTGGCAACACACGCTAAACCAATTTGGCCACCCATCAGCCTTATAGCACACGTCAACAATGCCTATCTATCATGTAATATCGTTATCATACTACAAAATCACACAGAAAAATGTAGCATTTTGCCGCCACTTGTCAAGCTGAACAAAACAAAATCACTGAATAAATGACCTACGACATTCCAGTTCAATACAGGCAACACATGCTGTTCAGCAAGTGATGAAAAACAACCTGATAAAACACACGATCTGTGAAGAAGACGTGACGATAGCTGCACATAATAGCAGTCTGTGATATTATTGAGTTTAACAAAAAATGTGGACCAAGGACAAATGTAGCTTTCTCGTAAAAACAAACAATGTTTGTGGGAGACAGGACAGTTGTCTGTGTAATAAATGAACAATCAATGTAAACTGAACATATTAACTATGCACTGCTGCGAGATCCAATCAGCAAACAGCATCAGTTCCGACACAAGCAAAAATGAAGCAAATACAACTGAACAAACCAACGCACAATGATAAATTGCTTTGAGTGTTAAGAGCACAGGACAACATCGATGTAAAACGTATGCACAGTAAAGAAAATGATGCGGCGGCGGCGGCGGCACTGTATAAACCAGCAAGTTGCCTCTCAAACAAACTGCTCGATGTTGCAATTCACACGATAACTTGTCGAATGTCGACCTATCTCAGCAAGATACTGATGCACTGTAAACATTGAATATCTGAGTCAAACCAACAATCGGTGAACAACACTATGTACAAATGACCTAGATCTGGACATGACTAAATGTAACAAGGAGGGTATGATCAAGTCGGGAGGTAGTGTACAGGGCAACGTCTAGGCTCTCATCTTGATCTTGTAGAGTTTCAGCTTGAAGCCGAGAAGTTCCGTCAGTACGGCCGAGAACGCCGACAGCACGACGACCTTTGTGATGTTGTACAGCAGCGGGTTTGCTGAGAGGCCAGACACGCGGAAAGGACTCTCCAACTCCTGGACACAATGTCATCACCACTCTCTTCAGCCAATACTCACCAGTAATAATGCTGCTGGAGGTTTTTACAAGGCCCGACAAATAAACCCATGGGTGGTCTCTACATTGGTCCCTAATGCACACCCCACCTTGCCTACATGACCGACTGCTCTGGTAATATAGGGCCACGGTCTTGTAAAGAGGTGGGACATCGTACATTCACTGCATTCAACATGTTTCTAACCAGTGTCTTGCACATGAAGTTCACTTAGCCAGAGTATTACACACACAATACACATGGCTCAGGAGCCCACACGAGTCAGCGAACTATCCCAGATGATGTGTACAATACTACAGTCAAATGACATCAAATACTCACTTTAATCAAGTTCTCGGCCAGCTTCAAGACACTGTTAGCAACCATCAGTTCCTCCTTCTTGTGTGGCTTCTGTTCCATGTGGACATACAGGTTCATCTGTACAGACACACACACATACATACACATGTCATGCACCGATCACTCCGCTCACAGACACTGACAGCAAACTTTTCTTTTCTTTGCACCATTTAACCCTTTGATGCCCACTGTTGCCATATGGGTACAGCTATAAAGCATCCTGTGCCAGACCAGGTTAAGCAGTCATTTGTAATTTTTGACATCCTGGCACTCTGGTGATGCTCAACCCTGGTAGCTAATTACATGCAAACAACTAGGATTAACAGAATAACAGTAATATAATATTACTTTGTCGGCAATGGGCTGAGGCTACCAGCAGATAGAGACAGTGAGAGTGAAACCTGTTCAGTGATGAGAACGGAGAAGTTTCGATATTTCTTGTTGATGCTCGTGCCGAGGGTGACGAAACGCATCAGGAAGATGCCCAGCGTAAGGCACCACAACACCAGCTCCCAGTTGCCAAGGTGATCAACGAAGCTGCTGGCGTCTTGCAGCAGCTGCAGTAACCACATCATCATCATCATCATCATCATCATCCAGGGTTCACACTCTTTTACCGACAAAAACTCCAGGACTTTCCCGGGCCCCCATTAAAAATTTTCCAGGAACTGTTTGGAGCCTGTGAATGTTAAAACAACATTCAGAGTGTAGACTGTTGCAAAATTCTTAACATTCCACACTGTACTTAAGTAAGCGATGTTTTCAATTTGAACCACTAGAAAAATGCATGACTTTCAAGGATATTTTTCCAGGAATTTCCAGGTCCTGGAATTTTCAAGAAAAAACCAAGGACAATCTAGGAGGCGTGGTAACCTGATCATCATTGTCGACATGGCGTCATGGATATAGTACAATAAATAAGTAAATACAACAGTGTCACGCCGAAGCCACTTTTTACGTATCCCACCCCTATTCCAGCCAAAATTTCGGGGGTGTTCCCATTGGGGTAGATCTGTATGTTGGGGTTGCAAAGAGTGAACACCCCATGCTAAGTAAAAGTGAAATTATCTTCCAAGTATTCCAAACTATGTGATCATGATACCTCAACGTTACGGACAGAAATATACGGACGGAGAGACTTGCCAAGCAATACCGCGCTCTGCGTAGCATCGCGTGGTAAAAGCTGCGCTCTGTGAGTGCTTTTCTGATCTTTAGTGCTACAGTAATGTTCTTAGTGAAATACTTAATCACAGGCCTGCTTCCTAATTTACATCACTCACTTGACACACACAGTATTATAAGCTATAAATAAGACATTAGTTTCAGCATTACAGAACCTTATTCCAGGTATGATGCAGCAACTTGCCTATTTTCACCACTAAAAGCAATAGCTAGAGACGGAAAGTCTGCCACAGAGTGTAGACAAGCGTTGAACAACCTCAATGCTGAGGATGGATATGATGACGACAATCATGACAAACGCCATTGAGACGATGTTTTCAACTGAACGCTGAGGTCCGCGGTGCTACATGCACACACCGATACCATCCAACAGTAACCAAAGTCATGATAATCACCAACATTAATCATTTCAGCAAGACAACACTACAGTACATGAAACGTCAAACACACATGGTGCAGTGCAGGTCCATCAAAGCTGTAGAACAGGCCTGATCAGTTTCCTGGCTAGATGGTGCCTCTAAACCACGCTTTAGTTTTATTGGCTTTATTTTTGAATACCAGTGTACTAGACATTTTTGTATGTAAGGTTGTTCAGGCTTTCTGTGTTATTCTTGGTTGTAATAATGTTCAGTTATGTCAGTATCAGTCAAGTGATTGGTTGAGAAGGCTGAGTGTTCTGTACCAGTCAACAGACTGGCTGGGAAGATCGTCTCTGAAATGATCTGTAATGTGAGAGCAGGACGTTAAACCGTACTCGACTCGACTCGACTCAACACATAAGCAAAAGAATGGTGCATGCTATGACAATCACCTTTGTGAACTGTTACTAACATATCAAGCTCATTTCTCACATGCATAACAATATCATACCACAAACTATGAACTCGCCTGACTAAGACATTACAAGACACAGTAAGTAGCAATCTTTGTTGACAGCACTTGACTGTAACTAGAGTATATGTAGATGACACGCACAACTTAAAGAGACTAGCGTTATTATCAGCTCAGAATAAGTTCCAAAAATGTAGGACGAATTAAGTAACTGACTAATACTAAAGTGAATTAATCTTTGCAACAAGACAACACAAAACAATCCACCAGACAGCTGTGAATGCCATGACAATCACTCAAGAAACTGTAGTGGAGCATGCTTAGGAACAACTCAACTAAATCCTCAAGTGATACACACAGTTTCTTGACAAAATCATGCCATGTTAATCACTGTGCATCATAGATTGGACAGTGTTGAGTTGAGTACGATTAAATGTCCACTGGATATATTTCAGGTCATTCCAGAGATAAAATATTTTTACAGGTCTGATGACCCAACCAACAGTGTCAAAGCACTGAAGTAGAGTTGTTAGTCATCCAGACAATTCTTAGTCTCACTTGGCTCACCTCACCATGTTACAATAATACAGCATGCGTGCTCATTGAATACAGGTCAATGGTAATCAAACTAAGACCAGTGGGACAGACCTTGAGAAACGACCGCAGTGATAACCATGATCGGATGGTGCGCACTTTGTTCAGACGAAAGTGTGGCAGACCGTACTTGCGGGCACGGCGCGACGAGGTCAAGTAGCAGAAGTTCTTTGCATACAAGAGTCGCTCATAATAGGTCTTCTCAGCGACGGAGAGAAAGAAGAAGATCATGAGACTGAGGGTCAATCGCTGGAACAGACCGTTGACTATCACCACGGTCTGCCTGCATGTTCACAGGTACAGTAATGAATGTTCTTAGGGTGGATAGCATGAACTTTGAGCACGTCTTAGTCTACTTAACTAGCTGAAAATCGTTGCAAGAACACAAAATCCACTCTCAAGTCAAGATGAGCCTACTAAAACGTGGCACTCAACTGAGTAAAGACATGAGCGGTGTTGTTGACATCCGCCCTTAGTCTAAGTAGTCACTTACTAACTCACCTACACTTCAATAACTTATTCACTCAAAATGTTTTCACATTACACAACGTCAACATGTGAAGACTGACAGTATGTCAGTGTCGTGGTGGATAAAAGAACCTGAACACAACGCTACATAACTGAATATATATCTGCTACCGTTTTCGAGATACAGTGCACGATGAAATCAATATAGCATCAGACTCAGAGCACAGACCTCCAGTTGTGTCCCAACGCCAGCTGAGTGGCCGTGTGAAGGTCTTCAAGAGCCTGGTAGTTCAAACCCTCGAGCTGGTCCTTGGTGTGGTAGACGCGGTAGACGACCGGCAATATCATCATCACCAGTGAGAAGATTACACCGGAGATGAAGTACGAACAAGGCTGCTGCGACATGACGGCATCAACTCTCTCAACGATCTTCCACCCGATGTCGACCACCGTCAGCTCCACCTTGTGAGCCTCGCCGCACTCCCAGATCATACAGCTCACTACACCAGCAAACACCGTCTAGGCAAACTGGGTATAAGTTTTTAATTTGTCTTCTGTCCAGTATTTCTAGCATGAACCAATGTGAATGGCACTCTATAGCCTAATTGTGCTCATGTGCCATTAAGTATCTACTCACTCACTCAAGCACACACTTGGCGATGCTTACGACAATAATCACAACAAAACGTGTAATGCCTGCACAGTGGCTGGAGTAGCCAGAAGAGATAACAAAACACTGATGAAGATAAACCGACCTTTGTCAGATGATGAAGACAGCTCCTTGACAGCTGCTGCAGCCTGACAGGCAAACATTACAATGTGACAGTTAAACATTTCATGTGGACTAACACTCTAGCTCACAATAACACAACTACAACGGCAGTACCACGGCATGTGTACTACTTAGTATTTTTGCTCGCATTATATGCACACTCAAACAACACACAAACTATAGATTATTTCACCAACTCTATAACACTGCTGGTCATTTTCCGGTTAGAAAGCTACCCTGTGTGTGCTCAAGAGTGTTGTAGAATAAGCCCAATCTCGTTTCATGGCCAAGTGTCATAAGAGGCGACTGAACCAGGATAGTTTTGTTTTGCTGTCTTTTGCATTGGTGCTTTTCTGTGTTGACCAAGACTGTGTCGGGTGGTGCATAAACCTCTACTCCACTCCAACCCGGCTAGACAGCCAGTTAGTTGCCTTTCAAGTGTATGAAGCTGATTGATTGAGCTGATTGAGCAGGGTTTAACGTCTCCACCAACACAGTATAGGTTATACGGACGACGTATGAAGCAGATGTCTTCAAAGGATGGCTGTGTTTCTGGCGTTCAACCAACACACAAGGTGTTTGTGTTATCAATTCACCAGTTGAGTTGCAGTAGAGTTTACAAGCCCATCTGGCACAATCTAGGTCATTTCGGAGGCGGTCTTCACAGCCAATCACTTGACTGATACTGACAAACAAAACACTAAACAATTCAGAATAACAAACGACGCAAAACACAGCAAAACAAAACTACCCTGGTTTAGTCGCCTTTCACGACACTCGGCCAGGAAACGAGGTGGGCTTATTCTACAACAGTCCTAACATGGCACAAGACATAGAGACAATCTAAATCACTGGGAGTGAATCAATGCATCTAATCATCAGAATCACATCTAAAGCCAGCCACAATGTGTACAGTACACTCACTGGCTGAGCAGTATGCCGTGGCGAGTCACAGATGACATCATTCTCTGACAGCTCATTGGCCGACACACTTGGAGTTGAGTCACATGACGTCATATCGGTGTTCACAGTGTACTCCCACTCCGACGTCGCAATCTAAACACAACCAGTATACACTGACTACTGCAATCTACTTGACTACTGCAACACAGCTACAGCTGATAAAGTACAGAAGTATCAGTTTCACCATTTCTCCCAGCAATTCCCAGCAATAAATGACTGCCGTCATGGATTTTGGACTCCGACTGAACATACTAAGCACCAGCATTTGTTTGTTTTAGTTTTTTTATATTTTTAAATTGTTGGTTACTGGTGCTGGACTAAGCTACCACATATTCAGCTTTTCAGTCCACATTAAACTGTTTGTATTGCATCACAACTAGACTGCACAGTATGCACACTCTTCTTACAAACAACTACACTGGACTACATGCCATATCAAGAAAATCTCACATACACTTTGAACTATGGCACCGCAAGTCTGACTTGAAAGGCAATTTAGGGGGTTGGCAAGCTTTGGTTATTCTCTAGTGCATGTAAAAATTTGAGGGGGAGAACCACCAAGGGCCAAAATGTAATCTTCCGAAAAAGTCCATTTTAGTGGGTCCGAACTCTCATGTACTACTTTCTATTTAGTGGACCAAAGTTCGCCAGACTTTTTCGTGGAATACAGGAGGAATCATTCTCAAAATAGTTTATCAGATTTTGGATATCTTGACTTGTTCCAAAGATATGAATTTGCGATCAAAATCTCAAGTTGTATAAGACTGCCTCTAATTTTGCTGTTTTTAGCCCCCAATTTGGGGAGAGGGCTCCAAATTTTGGGACTTGCATTATAAAGTGCACCCAGATTACGATCATGAGGCACAGTTTCATGGAAATCGGCCGAGGGAGCTTAGAGATCCTGTGGAGAAATAAATGTATAAAATGAAACATCTGTAGTAAAACATAAGAACATGGGGAACGGCAGCCTAATCAGCCACATACAGGACTGCTGGTCGTCGACTGTAAGTTTCTCTGCGGTCTGTGTGATGTCAGCTTCAGAGTATTGATGTACAACTGTGAAAGTGGCTACGGTAGATTAGCTACAACAGATAACACTGAGCTTATCACTATGTGCACTTAACAGCAAAGTACAGCACTATCGTCAGAAATTTGTCTTAGGCTAAAAAATAGGGCAGAAGTGCGATAAAGGGTCGGTTACAAGGTTGTAGCTTTTGCATATAATTCTCTCTCTCTCTCTCTGTGTGTGTTTGAAAACAATTAATGACAAATAAGAACAACAGCAACAACAGTCTACACTGTGTCCCATAAAAAACCGGGCATTATTGAAATTGCGATATCTTCTAAAGTAGTGATTGCACACCATTAATATCTCTGTTATTCACACAATAAAATTAACATAACATCAGAACAATCATTGTCAGCGTCGAGTACCAGCTTCCCAGTTACTATAGCAACGGTAAACATTAGCAATTCCTAGGAAAAATCTGTAGAACCTGAAGATTTGACGGTAAATACGTTAACAGAAAAAGGAAAGATTTACAAGACATGTTCGAAATGGCGTCCTTTCATACGGACACAGGCTTGAAGCCGCTTTCTCCACTCATCGATGGCCCCGTCAATGACTGTCTGCCAAAGTCTGACCATACATCAACCAGGTGCTGTTTCAGCTCGTTGATGTCGCGTATGCGCTTCTGATAAACATGGTCTTGAAGACAGCCCCAAATTCTGTAATCAACTAGATTTAGGTCGGGGCTATTAGGTGGCCAGACGTCGGGAGAAATGAAATCAGGTGTGGCCTGGCGCAAATACTAGACGGTGGCACGTGCACGATGGGCAGATGCGATGTAATAGCACATACGTTGGTCTGCACGAGTGTGCTGGATGCTGTGGTAACAGTTGCAGCTGGTACTCTGCTCTGTGAATAATTTTTATGGTAAATTATCAAGTAATGTTGCAAAAACAACTCGATCAAATGGCGATATTGGTCGATGTTTGTGAAAGTTACTGGCCATAATATGCTTGCCCGGTTTTTGTGGGACACAGTCTAGAATGGCATAAAGGTCGGCTCACAACACACACAGACTGCTGAAACCATCAGTTGTTAAATTCATTTAACTAACTTAATTCAAAGCTAACTATGTTAAACAGACGACATTCAAACAGTCTGTAACGATGAACGGTTCAACTGATCCAACTAAAACACGGCACGCATGCAGGTTACAGGTGATACTGACATCTAGCGACGACTGATGAGCGGCGGCCAATGACAGAGCACGACAATGACACGGCGGCTGTCAATCACAACAGACATGCAAGATAACGTCCATCACCACACCCACACAGCACACCACTACGCAGTCTCACACACAAGAGGTTTAGTAGCGTTACTTCACCACACGACACAGCATGTTAGTAACTTCAGATCACATAACCAGTCTCTAGTAAAACTGCAACGTCTCTTATATATGTTTTATATTCTTGACATCTTGCAGTTCATAGACCATGAGCTGAACTTGCTCAACTGGGTTCAAATTTAAGTTATTTGAAAAATACACAAAGAGACTCCAATAACTAGTGACCATCAACTAATCAATGAGGTCATATTATATCTACACCAGTAAAGTTGACCAGTATTCCCAAACACTTAACTATTACAGGTCCCTTGCACCCACTCTAAAGAGAACACTACTGGTGCATTGGTTTTTTTAGCTATGCATATCCAATCAGAAGCCTCTGACACATGTTTGAAAAAAAAATGAATGTTAACTACTATAATTAATAATCAGAATCAGCTGACAGAAGTCCAACTGTATCAACAGAACATTCTAGCATTAGTGTTAAATGCTGCCAGTTATTGATGCAGAAAGAGTTTGAAATGTAAAGCCATCATTTCAGCAAACGATTTTATTATCCGTCCAACGACGTGCATTACAGAAATAACAATGTCATCATAGGTCATATACTGCACCAAAATATGAGGAATGCTAGGGCAAAAAACGGAAGAACGGGCCTCCATTCCTAGGGTTGCAGTCTCCTGTCTGTAAGTTTGACTACAGATCAGTGTAGAATTGGCTGAAAACTAAGCCAACATCACCCGAAATGAAATAACAAGAGACCATAGTGGCACATAGTAAAGGCTGTCTTGTAAAGAGAGCTTTCAAACAAGAAAGCCCTACTATTGCTTACACACCATCCACAAGGCTTGCATGGTTAATACAAGAACAGCAACACGCTAAAAAAGACGAGACCATCTGCTATAACAGAATAGCAATGTAAGATCGAAGGAAATATTTGGGATCTGCTGGTATCTCGAGTTTTCGTGAAGGACAGACAGATGGAAAGGGTCCCAATCCCAATCCCAAATCTTTATTGTAAAAACACAGCTGACAGAACGCAGCAGAATAACAGACAAATATAGAGAAAACCACATTAAAAAACATCACGAACATTGAAAACAAGAAAAAAGTTACGAGAATGCCGGTAATGAAGTCAGTAGGTGTCTTTGTACAACAGTCTAATGATAAAGTTTTTAGCTGCTAGATGTCCTTTCTTTTCAGGGAGAGTTATGTATGGCGCCAGTCATCCACTAGATGAGTGCAGAACAATGGGTCTGATGGTGCTGCCTGTTCATTGCAAGTGACAGTGTGGCAAGATTGAAACACATCATGTCACTAATCACATCTTAGTCTAACAAGGAGACTAGCTTAGTAAAATACTCAAATTTCTACATCCCACCTGTGTTTAAGAAATTAGGGGTGACACTGTTGGAGTCTCATAATGCTCAATAGCAGAGAAACTAGGATGCTGAGGCTATCGAGTGGTGAAAGAATTTCCAAAATAAGTTAATACAAATCATGGTGGTCACAAGTAAGTAAATAATGAATTTATAACGCGCAAAGGACCCGGTAAGGGTATCGGAGGCGTGAACAGCGGACCGGTCACGAATGTCTTGCGAACATGTAAGTCTTGAGCTCAGACCTAGAGAAACTATCAGCAGTGCGTACAAATAGAGGAAAGACTGTTCCAAATGGTGGTGGCGCAGCATGAGAACCGACGAGCAGCAATGTTTGTCGATGAAGACTGTGATGACAGTAGGTCTGACGTAGATGACCTCAGGACATGCGATTGTGTATATGACAAGAGTAGTCAAGTAAGATACAAAGGATGGATGGATGGATGGTTAGGGTTTAACGGCATTTTGAGCACGCAAGTAACGGCTATATCATGCCTGAGGAAGTTTAAAGTTTGTTAGTAAGTCCAATGGCGTGTACAAAAGAGATTATACGTTTAGGATGAATGTTATGGAAGAGAAATTTGAGATTGAAAGCTGTATAGAAATTCTGGCGAATGATATCAAAGTCAATACAGCGGATGATGCTGGTTGTTGCAGTTTGACGGCTTTATAATAGACAGACACACACCTTTCAACAACTAATACTGCACTTATGCATAGCACTACGCAGGTAAAACATGTTACAATTCTAGACACATACAGTGTGAGTCAAAAAAATCCCCCCTCTATGGTTTTCTGAAATTTTTTCAAAAACGGTTGGGAATTTTTAATCAATTTTTTACACACCTATTGTACGATCATTTCTACACTAGAGTACAAATTTTTATTCAAATATCTCCAACTTTGACAAAGTTATGCCATACTAAGCGCGACCACCTAGCGAAATTTTAC
>Ga0056114_1000861_pt1 | contig 12212 bp, 7 predicted proteins | sample WorMetHERISLAND1_FD_77005 | JGI IMG/M metagenome (GOLD analysis project Ga0056114, IMG submission 77005) | Marine gutless worms symbiont microbial communities from Max Planck institute for Marine Microbiology, Germany - Olavius loisae HERON... ...
ACGGACAGACGGGCAGACAGACAGACGACATGCGATCGCAATACCGCGCTTTGCACTAAAGTGCATCGCGCGGTAATAATGCCAAACGTTGCTATTCAAGCAGCTTCTGCTTTTTTTACTTATTTTTCTTATTTGAGCAAAGTTCTGACTAATATTTTACATCAGAAAATATGCAAATTTGCACGCAGCTTTGGCGCAACTTTTCCGATTTTTTTGCGCAACTTCTGCCATATATTTCGCGCAACTTTTGGATTTTTTGAGCGCAACTTTCTGGGGGGACTATGTAATGCATTAATCAGTCATCAAAACATAAAGTAAACAGATGAGTTCTGAACTTGTACTTAAACGTACAAGCTGTCAGCTTCACAAACTGCTGCTGGTAGACTGTTCCATACAACTGGGCCGGCCACAGAGAAGGCTCTATCGCCAAATTTAGTTCTTCTCAAATAAGTACAACCCAGAAAAAGCAAACACAGCAAAACAAAACTAGCCTGGTTCAGTTGCCTCGTACGACACTTGGCCAGGGATTGATTGATTGATTGAGCAGGGTTTAACGTCTCCACCGACACAGCATAGGTTATACGGGCGACGGTTTTTTTTACAGGTCACAGGGAACGAGGTGGGCTTATTCTACAACGCTCCTGAGCCATGGGGCCATACGCTGCTAAGTCAAGCATACCGGTAACTGTGATAGACCTCAACATTACAGGCTAGTATGCTGCATATGAACGATTCATACATACGGCCCACGACGACCAACCAATCAAGCTAAAGAAAAAGAGCATAACAAGTCCGTCGACAAGAAGACAAACCCGTCAGTCTGAGTCAGTGCAATGGTGGCCTCATATTTTGGGTAGTTTTTGCAGACCGCTGAAAAAGAACTTTTACTGTGAATGGCATCACGTTCAACTGATACGTCAAGTTTCACACCAGGGTCTATTCACTGGTAGTATTGCAGAAGGTATAGCATGTAATGGATGCGCTGATCAATGTTAGAATATAGCCTCGCAGAACAACACAAAATGCTGCCGTTTTACCGCATGTCAGCTCTGCTGAGCATAGTAATAGGTATTATAGGTATACCCCTGACTGTCTCAGGAAATCAAATATCCCAAAAGCGGTGCAAGATAGAGCCATAGTTAGTTACTGTTGAACATTATGCAATCCATCCAATGGTGTCATATGATGGATTGCATAATGATAGATTGCAAGTGACCCATAACCTGTGTTTCAAGGTCACGGTACTTATTTTATGTTGTCCAGCTCTGTAGATAATTCAGTTACTAAACCTCCAGTGTAATGTGCCACTGACACACGGTCCCTCAGTGATAGCTGAGCCTCTTGTTAGAAGTGGGCGTCGTTCACTGCCAGATAAGCAACATGTTTTGTGCTTAGACAGCTGGAGTGCAATGAGACATGTGATTCTTATAACCGCTGAAATACTGAAGTTTTAGCTAACAATAATTTGCAGATAAGTAGCACAATCACATCATTGTACTGAGAATAAATGTCAAAAATACGCAGACAGGCTTCACATGAGGCAAGTTACCATCCCGCCAAATTCAGCTTTAGTTGGTCAAGAATTACGGGAGATATGTCGGGAAAAATGCATCAAGCTAATTATCATGTATGACAGAGATACGGTTTGCAGACCCAAATAACAAATCGCGTCCGAATCTTCTCAAAGAGCTGCTCGAAAACCAACACAATCTGCAACATAAAAATTACACAGGCTTATCATGAGGCAAATTTATGAACAGAGACGAGGGGTCTTATCAACCCTCCCACATCTACGACAACCTGTTCGCCCCGAATCTGAGCGGCGAACGGCGATTAGACAGACCGTTCCAAAGAAGACTTCAGTCGAAGTTGAAACGTCAACATTAATCTGAATAAAGGTTGTTTTCTATTAATTTCATTATCTAATAAAAATTACACGTTTTATTTAGTACGGTACTTTGAGTTGTGATCATAAAATACAAAAAACAAAATCTAAATTGACTGGCCTAAGTACCAGGCTATGCAGTAATCCACAGTGTGTCCTTTAACAAGCTGGTATCTGATAGGTAAAGCCAGGTAATAACAACTAGCCTTACTACAGGTAATTAAATAAGTAAAAAAAGATGACCAATTACTTGCCGAGAAAGAGAGAATGCAGGATACGAAGAACGAGCTGATCATCATCTTGTTGCCAAACAGCAGCAGAGTGCTGACGACGGAGCCGACCTGAGAAACAACCAAGGATGTATATAAATATTCTTCTGGATACCGTACTGGCCACAGATGTTAATAAATATTCTCTGGCATCCCCTAGGTGGCAACAAAGATGGCGGACCAATTTGTCGAACTGGATCTATTTTTAGCTGCAGCAAAAGACTGTGGGATTGTCTTCCTACTAAACCAATCACAACAAAGCAGCAGTCCGTGTTTTGGTTAGTCAGCCAATCACAGCGTACGTCGGCCACATTCGTTGGCACTGGCCGGTGAATATCACTTGCGGCGGATAGTGCTGACCCTGTGGAAACAACATTACACAGCCGAATTCAGTTTTAATTCTGGTAACATTCAGAAGAGACTGGCCAGTAGAACGCAGCAAACGACGGGAATGTTGAATCACAGCATCAGATACAGCGGCAAGAGCGAGGCATCGAGATGAGTAGAGTGATGTGTTAGATCAGACAGAGCAAAATTACTCCGGTGTAAGTAGCAAGGAGAGACTCACAAACTGTCCGAAGATGATGACCTTCACTTTGTGCGAGTCAATGAACTGCAGGATGTACAGTCCGAACACGGACAACGTTTGTGTCAGCAGCGCAAACTGTGCAAACTGAACATTGAACACAAAACTCAATAATACACGGAGAATAGTTAACACGCTCCGCTACGGCTTTGGTTTTTCATCTAATCAGCCATCTCCGGATTAATACATATGATAAGATACAGTACACAGGTTAACGGGCACTAAAATGACATACATCTTTGTCTATCACATCTGACCACAAAGCAGAATTAGAATTATAAAGAAAAAGACTGAACTACAGAAGCCAATAAGCAGTAAATGCAGACGAGCAGTAAATAGGCAAAATAATCAGTTGTAACGAGACAACATCAGGTGAGAAGACACCTTAAAACTAGATGAAACTAACTAAGCAACGTAGTTAGAAGTCTTACCTGCCAAGGCAGCATGAAACAGATGGTGGCCAGTGCAATGAACACACTGCACCAGTAGCTGGGCCACTGAACCCTACAACGGTTCATTACAGCTTCATGTTAACTGGCCTGTTGACTAATGGACCAATTACACGGCAAATTATTTAAACAGTTTTACGAAGGTTGTTAAGCGACTTTCGCTTTCCTGAGTATATGAATGAAGACTGTCCAGCAAGACCTGAAATCCAACAGCTTCTCCCTCGATGAAGCAGTACGTGGCTCAGAATCATCCACTCTGAAGACTGATGTCTACGTTTGATGCTACACACTCCTAGTGGTGCACGTCAGAAATGAATGAATGAATGACTGAATGGTGGGTACAACACAACTGGTGCAGATTTTAACCACTAATCGAATCACACAAGTATTCTTTTACTGACACAATAGTCCGGAAAAATTTTCACTGCTGCACACACAAGAATGTGCCAAATATTCATTACCAAAGCACCATTTATTTGTTTGAAATGCTCCCAACTACTTTTAGGTGTCAATTAGGAAAAAAATAAAAAACCTAATAGTGTAATCCAAGTCAGGTGACAGATACCAGGCACTGAATTACAGTGCGTCAAAACACAGATTAAACACGTCTGGATGTGTGCCATGACAGCCATTGGTAGGATTTGGTTTGCAGCTGCAAATATAGCAAGACGACTCTTTATCGGAAAAAGACTGTCAGGGGCTTCAGGGATTCCAATATTCACAGGAAGAGCCACATAAATCAGTCAAACGCAGCCTTATAGCTGGCATAATGCATTTGATTCAAGGCCATTCAATAGGTGGCGCTATGAAAGACACCTATGTACTAGCTGCCGTCAACTGAAGCATGTGTTCCTAATCCATACACTAAATGGCGCCAACCCCCCTCCACGGGGGAATGCCAAAAACATTGCTTAGTTACAAACGAAGTACGATATTACACTTTCGTAAATTCTTTACTGCTTCATACATTTGCGGCCTGGCCAATTTTAACCGCGGTGCCGTCCCTCGTAGGACTTGTGGCCCACAAGCCAGCAGAATGTGCTGCAGAGCCCACATGTGGCTGAGTTACATGTACTGAATGACGAGCGTACTCGTCACTGACAGCTAAAGTGTTAAAAACAAATTAAGGCATTCAGTTGGTGGGACCTACGAATAGATCTTGATAACAAAACACACCTACTCACGACTGACCTCAGCGTGTGTGTTATAAGGAACATTTCAACGACGAAGAATGGAAAACCAAAACTCTCTCTCAGAGGCGGTGTCCACTGGACGCGCGTGCACTGCGTCACCAACACACCACATCTCAACAACATATTGCACAGACTCCACCACGACTCTTTCTCAACTTTCACTGCATTTCCTTCTAGCCAATTTTCCTTGATTTCTTTATTCGGTTTACTCCAGCCAGTGATATTACATATGCTACATATTCTATGCATTACTGTGATCACGTGTTCAATGTTAGTAATGTAGTAATCATCACACATCTCTTGCACTAGCCTCTTCTATACCTCACCAATTTCTCTCACATCTCATGAACGATCGGCTGTCCACTGCAACGAACAAGCGTTTGAAATCACTAAAGCATCATTTTCGCAGAACGACTGGCATTTGTGGCGGAGTCCGACAAGTTTCAGTTCATTTGTGCATTGTCAACTAATTATCTAAAACGCTATAATCTATATTTCAACAAAGTCTAAGATGTAAATGGGTTGGCAGTAAAGAAGAAGTTGGACATCACGACAAATCGAGACAATATGACACCAGAGACAACAGCAGGTCACAACTTGCACACAGTGAGGCAGACAAACCCGGCCCCCTTATTTTTGTTGTAATTTTGGCAAATATTGTCTGAATTTAATAATTTGATAATTCTCTCAGTGCACCAACCAGAATGCAATTGCAGACAGATGAGCTAGGAGTAAAATTTTTCCACTGCACCTTAACTTTGTTGCTTGCTGCATTACCTTGTAAAACTAGCACTAGCGTGAATATGAACGTTGTCTTACTCAGCAATAAACAAAACATAACACAAATGGTTTACAAAATAAATGCAATCAGTACGTCCTCCTTTCACGTGCACACGAGCTTCTAGTTTTCTACGTCACAGAACAACAGCCATGTCAACAGTCGACTGTTCACCAGACCTCAATCAGCCACTGCCTCAGTTCGTCAATGGTGCGGATTTTCTTCTGGTAAACACGACAGTCCACATCTCATAGTCAACCGGATTGAGATCTGGACTGTTCAGAGGTCAAAAGTCTGGAGAAATGAAGTCCGATGTTTCTCGATGCAGAAGTAGATCCACAGTTTCACGAGCGTGGTGTTCTGGTCGTCTGCTGTGGTGTGCCACAGTGAGTGTCACAGTCCCTCGCACTAATCTCACAATCAGTCAGCGCGCCTTTTCCTAGTCATCTGTTTTCATTTGGAATTCCATCCCTCTCTCTGTTAGAAACGCTTCTACCATCAGTACATTCAAACGCAGGTTAAAAACATTCTACTTCTCTTCCATTTCTTCCTAAACCCCGCCACCTAGCAACAGCCCGCACCTCTGATTCGAGCCATCCTCGACTATGAGTATGAGTGCGTTATAAATTTCATATATGTATGTATGTATGTATGTATGTATGTATGTAGTACTTCAACAAGTAATCCAATCCCCTTCTGCTTTAGTTCTTATCCGGAAATTATTTAACAAACCTTTTCGCACTGCACTGCCTTTTGATTCCCGCAAGTTTTTTAACTGAAAAAAAATCTTAATCTTTTTTAAATACCACTATTAAAAGAGCGGAATAAACAAAAGCACATGACGTCATACCTGACATCATCAAGTAACAGAAAAGGAAGAAAGTAGCGGAAATTATTGGAGCTTAAGACATGCGCCATTATGTGACTTATGACAATGATATATTGCAGCATCTCTTATTACATAAAGAGTTTTTTGGTAAGTTTTACATGTGGTTGCAGTTTACAGCGTAATGCATCTGTAAAATTCAGGTGAGAAGGTAAATTTAACCTATGGTTTTACATAGAAACAATTTCTGATTCTGACAGTGAAAAAGTTGCAAAAAATTGGCCAACATTTGCCGATGTTACCGTACAAACAAAAGGGACACAGTTTTTTCTGAGTCACGGTGTATAAAGAACTTTGCTAATTCGTGTACACAGGCAATAAATCAGAGACAGTATTTACTTCGCCGTGGTTGTAGAAGAACCCAGCTACTGTCAACAGGCCGCCAATGACACTGCCACTGTCATACACATATACACACATGTGTTAGCACTAGTTATTAATTGTACTGTATATTAAGTAAGTAAATGGCTATTTATACTCGGACCCAGAATTGCTGTAAACAGTCACTATGGTGCCAGTCATTGGTTCTGAAGACCAGACTGGTAGAAGGAAATGACTGCTGGAACAAACAGTGTTCTCTCCATTTCAAATTAAATCGAATAGTGGGCCATTATTTCAAATATGGAATTAAATCGAATAGAGTAGTTTTCACCGCATTTAAAAGACAAAACATTGTTGGTTACAAACATAAGCATTTGAGAAAAGTGAATTGGTGACGGTAAGTATTTGATGTCAGATCTGAGCAGCTACAGACACACCAGCGTAAAAGCAACTAGAATACAGAGGTCAGCTCTTAAGTAAAAACGCATTTATAATGCACAAACAATACCTGGTAAGTGTATCAGAGGTGTGAACAGCAAACTGGCTACAACAATAGTTCTAGATGTCATGTGAACATAGTAAGTCTCGAGCTGCCACCTAAAACTAGAGAAGCTGCTGGTATCATGGAAATTTAGGATTTACCGTGTAAAATCACATTAATTGACTTCAGATCAAATGACTGTGTCCTGTTTTCTATACAGCAACTTCGACAAATATTACAGGCAAAAAGAAACTGCATGTTGCACTTTCCGAGCGAATGTAAAACAGTATGATGACGTAAATAGATAGAACAGGCACAGAAAGACGTTTACCTAAGGTACGTCCCGAATACAAATAGCACTCCGAGCAAAATGCCGTTGAGTAGAAACGCAGCTTCGATGTAGAAATAAGACGGCTCACCGATACCTAAAACATGACACACACACCGAGAGAATCATATCTCAAAGACAACCCCAGTTACAGACTGGTTACACACAGGTAGCAGTCCAAGGACACTGGTATATGTTGTGAGCAGAACGAACGGCCAACCTTAAGCTAAACGGCATCAATGTTCTCAATGTATACATTTCACGCTCGTCATCAGCAAGCTTATAACAAGCTTACCAGTAAAATTAGCCGCAAATCACAGCCACAGCAACGGATCCTCATACCCACATTCTCTGACAAGTCACGGCATCGTACAAATTGTCCTGTTATCATTATCGTTAACTTATTCTCTTCTTCAGCAATTTCAGCTAACCGTGAGAGTTTGTTATGGAGACCAAATATGGCCCACACCGACCAAAAACATCTAGTATCACTGGACCTATGTCATCATTTCCTAATTTCCTACTCGAATGCAACCCCCGTTTCTTTCAGCATATTTACACATTCTTTTATTTCTACTTTCCCACATTTTTCTTTTCAAGATTTTCCAAAGCACTGTTGATAAACAGTAACTGTGTGGAGTATAGGTGAGTTGACTACTGTAACAGTCTGCTGGCCGGAGTTCCACGCTATCAACTCGACCGGCTGCAGTCTGTGATGAGCACAGCAGCACAATTAATTGTCAGCGCCAAAAAGCATGACCACATCAAGCACGTGTTGCGGGATCGCCTCCACTGGCTTCCCGTCCCACAGCATGTCCAGTTCAAGCTGTGTCTGCTGACGTACACTACGATGGACTGGCACCGTCGTACATCGCTGACCTCTGTCGACCAGTCACATCCGTCAAGTCAAGTCAAGTCAAGTTTATTTTTTCAATAGCAGAATAAAGTGTCGGCAGCAGACAAGAGACTCCGCAGAAGAATCCAAGAACAAAGACGGTGTTAGTTCGATGGCTTAATGTCTGATGTTTTCTGGTGCCAGCAGCTTGCCGTTGCTATCTTGAAAAAAACTAACCGTAAAAGTAGCATCTATGTAGTAGAACTGCTACATTTTCTATTGATCACTTTACAGCAGAAGTTCTTTTGCTCACGGCAATGATATGCACTATTAACAGTTCAACCTTCACAGCTGACGATTGCAGAAAGACCCTGTCCACGATTGACACTCCAACACGTCATCGTTGCAACATTCAGCCATTTGGTAACGTCCGCAAACCAACGGTACAGAAGGCCAAGACATACCTGCAACATCAAGTTCAACAAACAGATCAATTCTCCTCTCTATGTTGTGTCCAAGCAATTTGATGAACATTGGTACATAATCACTACAAACTAGAAAGCACTCAAACATTTCATAACGATCTATGTAGCCACTGAATGAAGTGCAGTGGTGTAAAGCTAACAGACATCTAGAAAACAAACTGCACGATCAGCATCAACAATCCACATTAAACTTAACATCGAATCAATTTGATTCTGAATCTGCACACTGCAATATTGCTATAGTGATTCTGTAGATCTGTCAGTATGCCTGTCGTGGATAACTAACTTTCTAGTATTATGTTTATCAGCTAAATGTATCGCTGAAATTGTTTGCTGTCTGCCACACCCATCATTCTAGCTTTTCATAACTAAACTGCATTCTAAAATTTTGACAGGAACGGTTGGCCCCTACTGAATTGTCTAGTTCTTGCCACGTTTGACTGAATGACCATTACAAACTATGCTCAGCCTTGTTTTGTTGATGATGCATCATGCAAGCTTGGTTGGCTCAGTTTAGCACACAATGGGATGCCCAGTGGAGGACAGTGGTAGCCTTCTTCCACTGTGACCGCAACCATCTTCCTCTATATACTGACGTCAGCTGTCGTATGTCATAAGCAAGCGGGCCAATTTTTCTAACTCAAATGACAATCGCAACGTCGGTGCAATGGAATAAGATAAACAGTTAGAGTAGTTGAACAGGTACCAACATAACCACATTCAATTCTTGAAAAAGATATCAGTTACAGAAGTGAATAAGCAACATATTGCAAACTGGTGTTTCTGCACCGCCATGTGGCACACTCAAGCTGTGAGTATGGTATTGTGACTGAATGCTAGACCAATCAGCAATATTATATTGTCAGTGCAACTTGTGTGCTATGCTTGGCAGACGTAGCATCAGTTTTTTAGACCCTTGTGAAAAAGCAAAACTGCCACAACATTATTGCCCAGACACTGGGCTTGAATGGTGCGACAACAGGATGACAGTCGTAATGTAAATGGTACACAGGCAATAGCACAGGACTATCTCCCACAGTGTGGCAGCCAACATCTAAGCAACTGCAGCCATTTCCAAGATAAAACCCACAAATTTCCAGCACCCAGCAACTGCCAGTTTTGCTGAGATAATAACAATGCAACTACATGTTGCATACCTCGGGATAGAGGTTAAACCGCTGTAGGGTGTTGATTGTGTTGGGGAATTCCGTCACGTTGTCATTCATAATCTCATACAGAGCATCTTGAAATGTTTTGGCATTGATAACGGTCTTGAAGTAGGAGTAATAGAGGCCCTGAAATGATCGCAAACGTAACAAAAATATGAAAACATATCATCGTAACAAAGCAAACAAAATTTAGCATATCAATATAATCTATGACAGTAAAGAACAGTGAACATCTGCCATTTGCTGCTTAAGTTCGAGTGATTGAAGCATGTGACATCTGGGCCAAGGCAAAGGACTATCAAAGATTCATTCATTTTCATGCATGCTCGGTAAGCTGAATGGACATGTGGTGTGAAATGTAGATACTGACACTGTTAGCATAATATACTTTAACATTCTGGTTTAAAATAAAAATCCTATAACAAGAAAATGTTGTCACATCATCCTGTAATACAGTGGCTATAAGTTACTTTGGTGCCATTTTACAACTGCCTAGGAGAGATTACTTACACACTAAACTTCAGCACATCATGTATTGTATGATTCTCTTCAAGATGATTAAATTAACAGCGACACTCCAATATACCAACACACTCAACAGTTTGTCCGAGGTCATTCACTTGGTGACTCTGATAGCTGGCTGCAACCTTGTTTATGAGGAGAAGTCCACGCAAAAATTGTTAGGCCAGACACCTATAGTTATGTCGAATAGGCAGGTGACTGCAAACTTGTTCTGCACATATGGACTGACCCTGAAGCAATGAATGTCACTCCTGTTACACTGGCTCTGACAGTAGGATCCCAACATACAAATTCAACCTGTTCAGCCTAAAACTGTGAAAAGAATTCCACGCAAACCATTTCCGTTCGAAAAGTGAGTTCTCGCTCCAGTGTAGAGAGATGAGAGAAATGTCGATCACTTTCGTGCATTCCTGCCAAATGATTCCTAAAACATCACTCGAAACTGTCTGGTATCAAGACGTTAACATTTTTGTTCTGTAAGGTTACATGATATAAGATTAAAAAACCTTTTTTACTTTGCACAAGTGCCATACCAAGCATACACATGTTACTGTTCAGTTGTCCAAACAAATGCACACAAAAATACAATTTAAAGTATTATTTGTGCTAAAACCAAACGTGTAGCTAGTACAATAAAATACAGTGTGACTCAACAATTCTGATTACTTAACTTTGTTATCAGCAGTGCAGCTACATCACAGATAAAATAAAAGCAAATAATTTCTACTCCATGAATCTAATATCGATCAATCTTATCAAAGTGGTGTTCATAAAATCCATTAACTGCTGCAATAATTAACTATAGAATTGATATTTTTCAGGACAATGCCTTCTGTGAGATCAAACTTGTTTTCCCAGTACCATAATCACACACAAAACATGTGACACACAAAAGATTACACACTATGTATTTGTAAGAAGAAATAAAAAAACTTACCTATGCAGTATCGAAACAACACACGCTGCAAAAAGAAAACACATCAGACATTAATATATATAAAAAGTAAAAGGTTCAGCATATCACATTCTGACTGTTTAACTGGAAAATATTACTATTTAAATCAAATGAATTTTTCAGCCAAAAAATCACTTGATTTAAATCATACAACTCTATTTCATTATAAAAAATGTAACACTTAAATGTACTTTTTAGAAGTTTTTGAGATTTTTGCTACATTTTCTAAGAAATATTTATTCATTCATTCATTGATTCAGCACCTTGACTCAGATGACTGGAACACATAAAACACTATTAGTCATTTAGTAGTTGTGTGAAAGTGCTGTAGGTCTCCACAAAGTACTGCAGTCAAAAAACTTTAACGCAACAAATGCACAATCTTAAATTAAATTGTTGATAGTATCCCGGTAGTTACAGTTATATATTTTACGATCAAGAACTAATTATTTACTGATAGTTACGATGTTTATAAGCACCTTATTAACTTTAGAACATACCAAACCATGCCAGTCAACTTGAAGTTAAACACTAGGAAAACTCCAAAACTGCAAATAACGGTACAAGAGTACCAGAAATGCCAAAATAAGTAAGAAATACAGTCGTCATAATGCAATTTGCAATATCAATGCAGGCAATGTTATCCTAGAAAAAGGACATTGTAATTTATAACATCTAATCTTTCAGGACAATTTCAAAAAATCTGATTTAAATCAAACAAAATCAGATTTTAATCAAAAAAAGTCCGATTTTTTTATTTTTTAAATCATGATTTTTTCCAACCCTGCTGGTACCCAAACAAACACTGTTACCATATATATAGCACTTGTGATGGACTGAGTTAGGTCTAGCATTTTCCGTTTTATTACATATACTCTGTGCACAATATCATTCAAAATCAATAAATAAAATATTCATACGTACACACATTCAACTCTGGGTACCAGTGCATATTACAGCCGCCAGTATTTTATACAGTATTAGGTTGTTCTACTTATAGATAAAGATCAATAATACACTTACCGATGTTGAAGCGTTGTGGGAAACTTTCATTTGCGGCGAAATTGTAC
>Ga0056114_1000863_pt1 | contig 12210 bp, 7 predicted proteins | sample WorMetHERISLAND1_FD_77005 | JGI IMG/M metagenome (GOLD analysis project Ga0056114, IMG submission 77005) | Marine gutless worms symbiont microbial communities from Max Planck institute for Marine Microbiology, Germany - Olavius loisae HERON... ...
AAGCTGCAACACTGTACTAAGTACGGTCGGCTAATAAACGTACCGTATGGATGGTTGTTTTAAAAGAATTGTGGTGTTGTTGTGATGTCGTTGTATTGTCGCTTCGGGGGGATGAAGGTTGGCACTTGAGGGCCACCGTATGGTCCGCAACAGCATCCAATAACAATGGGCGGAGCCAGTGTGCCGTAAAACTAGGGCGCGCATGCGTCATTCTGTCCACGTGACTTGTCCGACCAATTGCTTTCCCCGAAATAGCCAGGTTGTAATGGCGCTGTGTGGATGTGAGTTGTTTATTTGCAGGTTTTGTAAGCAATTATACAAGTGAATTAGTTGCTGAATACTATCTACTTGGTTACGCATAGTTGCACACAGCAGAGAACAGTGTCGACAAGTTAAGACAATGGTAAGATCGTTGATTACATTCAAATGGTTTCGTTAGGCGGCTAAGTCTGTCATGCAACGAGTGTGCCTTGGTTGTCTTGTCTTTCGAAACAATACGTGGCTCTCAGCTGATAATGTTTCATTGTTAGTAGGCCGTAGATTTGATTAGAAATCAAGTAAGATATTGGTTCATCACAATGGATATTACTGGCGTTCAGGATCACGTGAACTAACGGTAGTAAAACCACCTAACGCTTTGTACACTGTGGAGTGTCCCCAGTGACTCATTCATGGTCAAGTAATTCCATAGTTTTCGCGTTATTGACGCTTTGTTCAGCAAAACCGTAGCTCTCTGCAAACCGACATATCGCCTACTGACTCCAGTATATGGTTGGATGTCTTATCAGTGATCAATTATTGCTTTGTACCCTGCTGAATTGTTTCGTTTGACATTGGTGATTGTAGGCTGATGAGCCGGCATTTTTGAGCAAAGGCGTTGAAGTCAGTGCCAAATATCGCGGTGCCTTTTGTGAGGCAAAAGTAAAGCACGTTGAAAAGTGTGTGAAGTGCAAGGTTTGTTGAGCTGTTGGTCAGTGATCATATGAATTGTGCATGTATGTCTATCAGTGGCATGCACCATTTAATGTTTCAATGGAGACGATAGTATTTGTGTTGTTCACAATGTGCAGATGAATATGTGAGTGTCAGGTGCTTTCAATCTTGTAAACTTCTGCATCAATATAAAATCATAAAATTTTATTTCCTTGAACTGTAAATAAATTACAATTGCTTAAGGTTAACATTGGTGTTAGCACTAGGTGCTAACATGATGTTACCCCAGATGTCAGACGTGCATGCCTAATATTGACCTTTCTCGGTGAAATTTTGCAAGAAAATGTTTGAGTCTCAAAAATGACTTATTGTTGTAACGATGGCAAAATTAGTAACACTGTAGACTTTTGGCTATTGACAGATTTTATGTTATTGGTAACAATGATTTGATTGAATTTTGACAGGTTGTTTTAAAAGAAGATGGTAAGAGTATGATAGTGTCTGATGATGACATTAAAGGAAATCTGAAAGTAAGTTATGCATAATGCTTTGCATTATGTTGTGTTATACAGTTATGCGTAGCTTGTTACAAACTTATGAGCCATAGAAACCATACAAATCAGAGATGTACAGTCTTTCTTTAACTTCATTGTGCACTGTGTGCAGGTGTACAGCCAAAACTGGCAAACCCTAATAACTTAAACTTATCATTGATGTACCTAATTACTGTCATTTATTTCACAACTGTTAGGGGTTGAGAGGTCAGGGACCTCAATACACTCCCTGCAAGTCCAACCGCCTCACTGTAGATGGGAGGTTGATGTGAGCCATTTCCCAGCTAATCCGACAAGGCACTTGTGCAGCTACTGCAGAAGCTGCATCAGGCTAGCTGGAACTCCGTTGAAAGGCGCTGGTAGGGGGAGTTGCCCAATTGGAGACGTGTGACTTCTCCGAAGCACCCTTGAGTAACCAAAGGAAGGCTACTTCGAGGTTCTGTCCCTGGTGGCGAAGGCACTGGGTTCTGTCCCACTGATGCCTCTCTGATGAATTGACTGATTGATCACCATGACAGCTGATGTTCTTTAACGTTGAATGCATCTGTATGTAGGTTGGATGTGCAGTTGAAGTTCACAAGCCAGACTCCACACACTTCCTGGAGGCAACGTTAACTCGTATCACTGATCACAGCCTCTACACTGTTGGTATGTTGTGTGATCGTGCTGTATCTGGCAGCAGAGTGGCTGCTGGCTTCGTGGCAGTCCTCGCCCCATTCATCTTTCCAATATGAAATTGAAATATACTGGTAGACCAATTGTAACTGTTGATAATTTGTGAGGCTCTCTTCTTTGTTATTAATTTCTTCTGCATCAATTACTGAATATGATGAGTGACTGTTTTCTCCTGCAGTCTTGCCTCAGAGCAGCACTTACCAGTGTTACCTGCAGTGTTGCAGATTTGAGTGGAATTGAACACAGAGCATGACTATAACTTAATGTTCAGACGAGCAATTGACATCACACTGCTGCGCGCTGATGAGGTGAAGTCGCTGTAGACAGTTAGCTATGTGTGATGTGTGTCGTAGTGTTTGATGATGGTGACGAGAACACGCTGAGAAGGAGCAAGTTGTGCTTGAAAGGCAGCCGACATTTCATGAAGAGCGAGGTTAGCATGGTCTGTTGTGGTCTGGTCTTTGTGTGGTTGATTTAAATTTGTGGGTAATTTTAGTCACTGATCGCTATGATTATTCATTGGATTTAACTCAAACTGCTTCTGCACAAAAGATGGTTAGTTGGAGTGGAGTTTAATACCCCACCCAACATAATCGAGGTCATTTCGGAGGCAGACAATAAAGATAGTCTGACTGTATGCTGACAGTCGCGTTTTATCGGTTTAATTATTATTATTATTTCGTTTATTAACTCATATACTCGGCAAAATATTAGTGACGTTGCTAGCAGTGAATGAATTTTTTATGTCATAAATCTTATTTACTCGGCCAAGGAATTCATTGACAGGATGAAAGGCCTCTGTAGTGCATGCTTTGTGGTTTGGCAGTTACTGATTTCCTAAGCTTTGATGGCAGTAATCTGTGTGATGAAATCGCAGTCAACACCAGCTAATGGCGTCACAAACAACAGCTGAATTGAATGTAGTGGAAATGTGTTATTGGTGAAATTCATTTAAATTGACTACTGGGCACCTTACAGCAGAGCTTTTCCATGGGGCCTTGGCTACTTGACATAGGTACAATTAGTGAGCATACTGTAGGGTGTTTTGCAGCACACAGAAATACCGACTTAACGTGAAAATGCTATTAACACTTTACAGTTACAGATACTGAATTCACAACCTTAAAATAAGTTTTTTTGTACATATTTGTGCATGAACAACTAGTGGCATGACGTTTCACTCTGTCACTTGGAAAGAAAAGTATGATGTATATCAGTTGAATTTCAGTGCATAATTTCTGAGTAAAAATTCAGTTGTCATACTTTTGCGAGTGTTATGCCAGTTTACACAAATTGCATATGGGTGTTCTCTAAATTAAATCTGTCAGGGCTGCTGTTGATTTTATCCTGTAAGTAATGTAAATTTTGCAGAAAATTGAGAGTTTTGTAGTTTTGTAGTTTTGCATTTTAGTTGTGACTTATTTGGAATTGTTCAGTGATGTTAAAAATAGTGAATATTGAATAATGATGTAAGGCTGGGAGCATGAAATGTGTCGGTAGATCTGTGCACGATGGAGTGAAATAAATGCTTGATATTAGTACTCGTCAGTCGTCATAAATATTGTTGATTGTGTTGTGTCATTCTGGGTTCATTTTACATTTGTTAGTTATTGGTGAAATGTTTTTATTGCATCAACTGTGCGTGTTATATAATTAGACACTGGATGATCTGCCTTTGACCAACCCAGAACAGTTCAGCACTCCCGTCATTCGCAAGTCGATGGCAGCTAAGCACGGCTCATCAAACACTGAGTATGTGCCTATCACCACTGATCACTTGTTGATAATCATCAGCTGTCAATGAGTAATTATTTCTTGGTTTAGATAGACAGTTTAGATATTTCTTGGTTTTCTTGGTTTAATTATAATGTCAGTATTGATATTAGTGCTGTCATTATGGCAAGGCCATTGCAAGAGTTCACTCGGTTCATTCAATGAATGTAGGCTGAGCGCCAAGCAGCCGCCGTCTCTCAGACCAAGCCAACCAACTTGGGCTGTGAGTCTGCCTCTAGGCTACCATTATCTACACCCATTATTGCCATTTATATCACCAATACTCATTTTACAGTCCCATAGAGGATAGAAAGCTGAGTTGACCTTGGTGGCTGGCTATATACCAAGATGGTTTATCCCCTGTCAAAGAACTGTAAGTACATAGATTGAGACCAATGCATTACTGCTATGCCATGATGATACCATGGCACCAGCATAGAAGTGTTTTTTTGCGGCGTGGACATCTTGTAGGTCTGGGTCTGAGTCGGATGATGAAGACTCTATGTCTGAGGACAGCTCGGACGATGACAGCGACGACCGACAGTCCCAGTCCAAGTCGACGGGCGGTTGTCGGACGTACGTCAAGCCGCTGCAGGACCTGGTCGGTGAGGTCCTGTGTATTGACATGGACGACCGCGGCAAGAAGATGGTGACTCTTCCGGTGCTCGTGGTGATTCCAACGGCTGATGATCTTGTCCTGCCGTCAGCGAATCATTTCCTTGTCAAGTCGTTCAAAGACAACAAGTTGTACGTGGAGCCTTATGTCTATCAGAAGATAGAGTGGTCTTATTCCTTAGTAGCCGTTGTTAAACTGATGACAACGAGCATTTGATTCTCTGCTCTGATACGTACAAATGATTCAGTAGCATTGTGGTGATATCTGGCCAGCACTGCTCGATGCTGAAATTCACATCTTGTGTGTAGTACATTTTGCTATAATGGCAGAATGCATGAAATGAATGGGATGTTGGAAAGTCTGAAAATTTTCACTTGCTCTGCCCCCATATTTGGTCGTGACCAGAGATTAAGTACAGTGACTCTGATCATTGCCTAGTGTTAGTGTGTGTATTATTAGAAGTTTGCTGATCGTGTGGACATTGTGAAACTGTTGGTTGGGAACCAGCCTTATTAGCACTTGATGTAATGTAGTATTTGAATATTTTACTATATGGTGGCTCTGTGAAATTCTTAGATTGATGACGTTACCGAGAGTAATCTAATTTACTTGAACGTATTAAACTGTTGCTACATTTTATGTCGAAGTGATAGCATTGTGTTATTGTATTTAACTGGCACTTTGTTGCAGACTGGAAATGGGAGACTCTTAGTATGTTTAGATAATGACAGCTGTTATGGTTGCTCTGATATGCCGGCTCAGTTCTGCATGTTGTAACTTCAGTTCAGACCACCTTTTGATTTAGTTGCTTTGAGACACAGAAAGCATGTTCTGTCTTGTTGTGTTTCTAATGTTCAGCTTGTCGGCGACGCTGGATGCTACTAAGCTGTTCACGGCTGCGGCAGCTGCTGCCAAGGCAACGACGTACAAAGACAAGCTGTACAAGTGTGTGTGGGACAAAGCACAGCAGTATGTTGATCAGCAGGAACTGCCGTCGTCGTGGGACCGCACACAGCTACTGGGCAGCGTTGACGTCGGCGACACTGAAGAGGTTTAGACTGATGTTGAGTGCTGTATGTTATTAGTGGTCACTGCTGGGCTGGTGATTTGTTAGCTTACACTACTTCAGTTCTTTGATCTTATAGTACGCCATGGCCGTGTGGTACAGTGCCAGACTTGGGAGGCTCACGAAGGACTTTATTGTACTTTCTACAGTTCTCTGATTTGTATATTGCATTATTTAGATTACCTTTTGTTTTACCTATTACCTGTAGACAGTTCAGCTGACGTGACATTGATGATAATTGCTGTTAATACTGTAACAGAAATGTCAAGCTGGGGCTATAAACCAAGTGAATTCTTTACAGTTTTTGCTGTTCAAATCCGGAGTTTCTTTGCCTCTAGGAGACGCAGAAACAAGGAATGGTTTCACCATTTAGCCAGTGTTCATAAAAGGGTTCTGCGACGATGCACTCTACAGATGTGACTTGCTTGCTTGTCTCAGACGACAGATTTGCTCAACATCAATAACATTAGCTGCTCCAGGCACTTCTGAGAGGCCGCTGACTATGCCACGCAAATGTGAATTTGCAGTCGATGTCTCATGCTGAAACTAGTGTTTGTTAAGGTTATGTTAAACGATATATAGCTCTTAATGGGAAACCCACCATATGGGATCACAGTGTTACCTGCACCTGACTCAGGTAAACAAGCTCTGCCTAACCCCAGCCAGTGAAGGCTGGTACTTGAATCTTGATTTACCTACCCTCGAGGGATGGAAGGCTGAGTTGACCTAGGTGACTTAGCAGATGGTCACCCATCCAGGTATTATCCGGGCCTGACGTAGAGTAACTACGTTGATCATTACCGCTAAGCCAGACCACCAGCTTTTGTGTGAGAATATTTCTGTATATTGTGAAGTGTGGTGTGTGTGTACAGCTGTCTGACAGTGAACCGGCTGTCGATGAAAGGCGGGACAGGTTTGTCGCACAGCTCTACAAGTTCATGGACGACCGCGGCACGCCCATCAACCGAGCGCCGACGTTTGCCAGCTCCGACGTCGACCTCTTTCACTTGTTCCGCGTCGTCGCCAGCATGGGCGGATACAACCGCGTTAGTGAGATGACGTCGTGTTTTGATTTCTCACATCGGCAACAGTTGTTAGCAGTGGATTGAGTTCATCTTTGCTGCTGCGATCAGTAGTCGGCTTTTGTGTACATGACTTTTCATGGAGTTTCATAATAAATTCTGGATTGTGGCCACAGCATCGTTCTCTGTGGTGGTTTTGTAAAGAGGTATCAGGTGATTTCTTACGTAAGGTCATTCGCTGTTTGATGCTAGGGTAAAAGCAACAGTGAAAGAACTGATCGACAAGCCGACGTTGCTAAGTTGACATTTCGCATGTACGTACGCAGTGAATTGTGGACAACGTTGGAATGAACTGTGTCGTGTGTTTGGCATGTTCAGGTGAATAATGCATCAAGGTGGTCCACTGTGTTCTTGCGGATAAAGTGTAATACCCTGCTGTCGTTCAGTTCTGCTATGAAACAGATCAAAGAGATATATGAAAAGTAGGTGTCAGCAATCTTTCACTGCTGCGTCAATTATTCACCCGTCTTGGAGTGCGTTTGTTCTAGATGACATCTGTGATTAGTGCGTTATTCAGCATCTTACTAACAGGCACTTTGTCCGGGTTTGCGGGGGTACCGCGGCAGCAGCCCCACCGCCGTTCAGGCCTGGCAACCCTGCCCTCTGTGGGAGCTGTCCCCTAGTCACCCCATATAACCTATACTGTGTTGGTAGGGACGTAAAACACTGCTCAATCAATCAATCAATTGTCCGGGTTTGCTGTCTTTTTCTAATGACTTGCATTTCAGTCTTAGAACATATAGAGAATTGAACTCTTAGAAAATGTATTTAAGTATGTCTTAAAATATACAGTATTTTGTATTTGCTGAGCTGGGTTTGTTTTTGAGGTCTTCAGTTGGCATGTGAAATTGTTCAGGTATCTGCATGCTTATGAAGACTTTAACCGGAAGCTCGGTTGTACGTTGGTGTCGACAACTCATGCAGACCGAGGCGGTCGATACATGCCTAGTCGCAGTTTACTGTCGTTCCGTGAAAGAACTGATCGACAAGCCGACGTTGCTAAGTTGTTGCTAGGTCGTAGTACTCCGGGAAGACGACCCAGCTCGTTGAAAGACGATACGGCAGCAACTGATTCTAAATCATCCATTGATGTCAAGGAAGAGGTGTGTTTGGTATTGTACATAGGTTTTCTCTCGTGAGAACTGGCAGTCCCGTACTGGGGCTTATTTTTATTGTTGCTATTTGTTGAAATTGTTTTTACATGTTTTGCTTTGAAAATGCAAATATTTGAAATATTTTCAGCTGGCCTGTTTTGTTTTAGTCTGTGAAATTAGGTATAAGAGACTTATATCGTGTTTCCTGTGCAGTGACTGAAAATTATGGAATGAATTTCAGTTTTCGACTGCACTAGTTTTGTTTACTGAAGCAGAGAGAACTCTGTTGTAGTGTGAAGATACTCTGTGACTCCAGGCACCGGAGATGAAAATAGTCGATTAGAACTGGTTTTGTTGACTTGAATACACCTTGATCTGTTTTGATAGGCAAACGTCGATCCGGATGACACGGACAAGTCGGACGCTTCAACACAAAAGTCTGATGATGTCACGAGATCAACGCGGAAAATGACTAAACGCGTTGTGACGGCTGCCGTTGCTGTAAAACCACAGACCGCGGTGTCTACCGACGTTAAAACGAACGATGAATTAGCTAGTGTGCAGACACCGTCTCCAGCCGAACCAAAGGACAGCACGGACACTGCCTCCGCTGACAGAAAAGTAGTCAGTGTTAGGCCCAAAGTAACGCGGCAGCGCATAACGGAGATCGACAAATTGCCGAAGACAGCAGTCAGTAAGATAAAACCGGCCGGAAGTGCTGCCGGCATTTTAAGCAAGAAGGCAGCAGCGACAGAGAAAAAGCCGCCGGGAAGACCTGCGAGTGGGTCGAAGGTGGAAGAGAAGCTTGTGAAGAAGAGACTGCTGACCGAGGAGAAAAAGTTGGCTGCTTCCAGTCACGTTGACGTAAAGCGTACGATGAATCTACTGGTGGAGAAAGTGGACTCGAACAAAGAAGATAAATCATCATCACAGAAACGGGTTGGTATCTGTTGCTGTATGTCTTGTGATTGAGATTGTGAACTCGCTCACAGTGGCTGTGTTTTCATCTGTGTTGGTTAATTGTCTTTGTTACTGGTGTGTGCTAGTGTTAGTGGACTGAATGTAGCGATGCTAATGGACAACGTAGATGTTCTTGTTAAGTGAATTCTCTGACTAGGACATTCTGACTGTCTCTTCAATGTACAGAGCTGCCTACATACATAGCTTTTGTCACAGTGAATCATTCAGGAGACACGTCGTCAAGTCATCTGGAAAATTAGCGTTGAAATGGGTTTCTGTTGGGGAAAAGGTGCGTTACAGTTGCAGTCGCGGTTATTTGTTGCTGCAGTGAAGTTGTTGTAGAGCGAATATTGTTGGTACGTGGCTTTTATCGACTTAGTAGTTTAGACATGTGGTTTGCTAATTGGCAGCCAATGAGGAGAGTTCTTGGAGCTGAAAGTCTGACGAAGTCAGCTGGCGTTGATATCACCTTAAAAGCCGACATGGATTCTGCTGGTGCTAATAAAACTGACGAGGGGTATTTAGCCAGTCTTTTAGCTAGGGCAGATTGCAAGATTGCTGCCCAACAGTTGAGTCTGCTTAATTAGCCAGTTTAAGTAGACTCAGTTGAAAGAACTCTCAAGTCAAGATGAGCCCGGCCACTCAGTCTCAAATGTTGCGTGATTAAATCAGCCTCTCAAATCTCCACCCTGTTGTTGAGTGGCACTCTTGCAATCTGCCATTAGTAGTTTTTCTTGCAACTTTGTTTAGGATTTTTGTGTTGTTGGTTGTAGCGATATTTATTTTTTTGTCAATATCAGCCAACTCTATCTATGTTTTTACTACTGTATTTTATCTTGTACTGTAGCAACGTACCTACTGTTATTGTGGCAATGCGGTGTGTCATTGTTTCAATAAACCATTATCTATCTATCTATCTATCTATCTATATCTATCTTATTAGTTAAGAAGGCTGGTTGTTTTGTTCCAGTCAAGAGATTGGCTTGGAAGATTTATCACCAAAACGACCTACCTATAAAGTGTCAAGCCATAATATTTGCTGTTATTGAGGTACCAAGCAGCCAAAATGCTGATTGATTGTACATTAGTAGGCCAGAGAGAGCTGGTGCTTGAAGATTTCACACGGTGACTGCTTATCAATGACCTCATCAATTATTGGCTGCATTGTTTGCCAAAAAACCAGTCGTGTCACTTCATTTCGTGTCAGTCAACATCTAATGAGGTTTGAGGCCAAGGATTGCTGCTCACAGTGTAAGGTCAAAGCCAAGACTCTCTGACACCAGTGATAAGAAACATCATACTCTGTAGAGTAGCGTGAGACGGACAATCGACCAGTAGACAAGTATGATGACGCATGTCCCACGCTGGCTGAGTGGATGTCAACAATAAGCTGATTGTCATCTGTCTGATAAGCTAATAAATAAATTGGTTGTAAACCTCGTTCTGTCGAGAATTGTTCAAAGTGCCTTGGCACTCACTGTTGACTGAGTTGTGTAAGTAAGATGGAGTAGTTTTGTTTCTAGTTTTTTAAACACAGTGTGCATGTTGTCACTAGTACAGCAGTACAGAAGTAATGCATTCGTTGAGTGGACGTGTTTATGGCAGTACGTAAGACTAATTTGGCATCAGTTCTGGGTTTTTATGACTTCTTCATTGTGACATTTGTAATATTTGCTGTGCTGTCAACCGTGTTGAAGGAAGGGAAATCGATTTGGTGGCGTTGATGACGTCCTGGCACTCGGCACGCGACTACGTGTGAAGTACGGCAAAGGAACCAGCTTGCGTGCTTACGATGCCAAGGTGTGTTTTCTGTTAAACAGTTACATGCAACAATGCCTTGATAAATTCACCTTGATGTCTGCGTCAGTCTGTAATACATGTAACATCGTGGATGATTTTACAGTTTCCTTCATCGATATCAGAAAGAATTGATCAGACTTCGTTTCACAGCCGTGTAAGGCCGCAAATTTCAACTGTTTGTGAACCCTTGTCCCCAGTGAAACTGGATCTGTGTTATTACAACACTTTGCCATTTGCCACTTGCTGCTTTTTTTGAACGTTTGATGATACTGTTTGTACTGTTGCATGTGATTTGCTCCCATTCCACATTGTAATTTATTTAATTCCGCGAGTGCTTTTGTTGCCGATGAATCAACAATAATTTATTTTGTCTGGACGGCATATCAGACAAACGGCGCAGTAATGTAATGTCTGTGGTGCTGCTGTGAGCTACGTAACTTGGTCTGTGACTGAGCTGTGTGTTGGTGATTGCTCGGTTGTCGTTGTCAGGTGATTGATATACGCAATCCCAACACCGTCGCTGTGGAGTATCGTGTGCACTATGCTGGCTGGAACACTCGCTATGATGAGTGGATCAAGTGTGATGCTATCATCTCTGTTGTTGATGCTCCGTCAGCTGACGTTGCCGCTGCCGCAGCCAGCAAACAGAAGCAGCCATCATCCGCTGTCTCGGTAGTCTCTTCGTCTTTCTCTCGCGACATCCTGTGTATTTTCTCTGCTTCTTGCTATCATTCAGTTGTCATCTAAAATGATACAAGCCGCTAGGCATTTGTACAGTCACATGGAAATGAATTAAGACTAGATAACAGAACTTTGTTTACAAGTGTCTTATGGATTGGTGAACACTGTTAGTTTGATATTTTGTGTCTATTAGTTTTATTTACACGGTGCAAAAAAAAGTTTATATAGTTTTTAATATATACACATTTTAAGTTGTTTAAGTGACTCTGAACCTTACCACATCTGATGCAGTTTTGCAACTTAAATTAAATAAATTAAATAGTGTAAATTTTGTGAATGTGGATTGTAATTATCACGCTAATTTGTTCTAAGTGCCTTTATTAATCATAATCCGGCTGTAGTTGATCAATATAATTTTTTATAACAGAAAGACAGCAAAAAGTTACGAGTTAATTATTGTCCCATTATAACGGGTGTTTGGATTTCTGCCAAAGTTTGTTTTTGCTGAATGAATTGACAGTTGGTTTGCACACTGCAGCGGCGTTGTGTCTTGCGTGAGGAGTCCGTGACTGTGTAGAATCTATCTGATCTGTCTGTTGAAGTGTTGGTGTCTGTTGCTGTGCAGACGTCTGTGAAGAAGAAGACGTCTACGTCGGCACTAACAACTCCCGTTGCGTTGCCCGGACGACAGAAGAGATTTGCGTCGACTAACGGTGCAAGCAAAACAACACTGAAACCACAAGGTTAATGTGGATTCGTTTCTCTTTTTTATATGTGATTCAGCCATTTGAGCTTGTAGCACAGTATCTCCACGAGTGAGTGAGTGAGTCGATTCTTAACTGCACGTCAGCACAGTTAGGCTATACAGGGCCATTCATATTGGTTCACGCAGGAAAATACATGACTGAAGACAAGTTAAAACAAGAAAGCTGTGCTATAGCAAAGATGACCGCGCGATGCGCGCTATATAAGTAGA
>Ga0056114_1000864_pt1 | contig 12208 bp, 4 predicted proteins | sample WorMetHERISLAND1_FD_77005 | JGI IMG/M metagenome (GOLD analysis project Ga0056114, IMG submission 77005) | Marine gutless worms symbiont microbial communities from Max Planck institute for Marine Microbiology, Germany - Olavius loisae HERON... ...
CCATACAACCGTCTTGTCGCCGATGCTCGTGAGCGGCGGCTGCGTTCCACAGCGAGCCGAACATGCGTTGTGACGCGGACATTCAGCACCTTTGGCGACAGAGCGTTCTCGGCTGCTGGACCCGGACTATGGAACAGTCTTCCATCGCATCTTAAAGACGCTGGCTTATCGTACAATGAATTCCGGCGGTCGTTAAAGACATTTCTGTTTGGACAGCGGGGCCACGGCGCAGTGTAAACTTTATTAACAGCGCCAACTAGAAATATTCGTACTTACTTACAGCCACTCTATACCTGGAGCTTCTTAATAACCGATTATACACAGTGCATACCTGACACTGGAGTTAGCGCGTTGAAACTTAGTCTGCGATGCAAAGTTGATGCTGTGGCAACCACCCTCCCTGACAATGACAGTCAACCAATGACGCAGAACAGCCTGCTGCTGCTGCTGCTGCTGCTGTCGATGATGCTGATGATGCCCATGTTACCATGGATGCTGCAATCTATCCAGCCAATCGCCAACTTAGCTCCCGCACTAGATCCAGTAGTTGTACTGTTGTTGTTCCTTGTGTCGTTGCATCAAAATTGCAAAAATTGCCGCTCTTTCTGACGTCATTTTACACATAAATTTAATCAAATAACATGCTTACATCGCAGGCCGGAACTAGAGTGTCGATTTATCCGAAGTATCTTGGGCTTACTGACATAGCATGTATTAGCTACTTGCTCACTTGGAGTTTTATACATATGTTTTGTAGTTTATTCCATTAGTTCATCATAAACAAACACACCTATTTACGTATGATACTTAAAAGAGGTCACTCATCTTCCATTTGAATACAGGTTTCTGAAAGGATTTAGTCGATTAATTGTAAAATTATTAACATTATATTGTTAAATTTGACATTATGAAAATTTCTGCCCATATATTAATGAGTCAGTAAAATAATGCAGGTAACTCAGACTACAGTTCGTTTGTGTGATTACTACTTTTTCCTAAGTCGTATGCTTTGTGTCTCGAAGTGTTAATCTGTTAGCGTAGTTCGTGCATGAGACTCATGAATATAAATTAGTAAAATGGTCACCTTAATGTAATTATGATGTTGATCAAACTGAACACGTCCAAAGACGGTTCATTGAGCGCCTCCCTGGCTCGGGAAAGTACAGTGAACGCCTGCCGCTCTTTTTACCCAGCCTATAGAACTCATACATGTAGTACCGTATGTATAGTGACTTGATATGGTGCTATATAATTGTATTTGGTTTATAGATGGTGTCAATACCGCTTCGTTTTTTGAGTTTATGCATTTTGTTGTAAAACTTATACAAATAATAGGCTACAAATTATCCAAGCCTCGGTGCAGTTATACAAGTAGATCTGAATTTTGCACGACGTACTCAAATAGGCCTATACGTGATAATGTCATAGCCTCACTGTCCTGCCGTGACTATTGCTACAGTGTTTACTGAGTTTATCGCTTTTAAGGCGAATAAAGACTGAATGACTGATGCGCATGTATGGGCTATAACATTATTCGTTTCTAGATACACTGACCAAAATTATGTGATCACTCAATTTCATAAAATTAGTAAAACAGTCCGTTCACAGTGCACTGCACTGTCGTATTGAAGAGACTGCATAGCTGTCGTTGGAGACGGTAGAGTGCGATCTGTCCGGGGAGACGGAGACCGTTTCGCTGATTAGTTGCTGAGCGGAAGTCGCGCATATAGATCAGAATGCTCTTCGCGTCACGTTGAGGGTTTCAATCAGCGCGTTGCATTCACTGCGCAGATGATGCGGCAACGAAGGATTTCTGTTGACGTTCTCCTAACGTCCTCAGAGTGACAAAGTCGGGCTTCACTTGGATTGTGGCATGACGGATCGAGACCGGATTTGATGTTGGTGGCGCACGCTGCGTGAGAGAATAAGATTATTAAGCTTACCTACTACGATTATGTCGCGCATAATCTCAGAAAAAAGAAATCGTTAACCGTTAAACAGGGCCACTTTCGGTTGATGCAGCTTTTTATTACTAGGATGCTTTTCAAAGACTGTTAAAATTAGCTACTAGTCAGAATGTTGCATTTATTTGTGTATTTGTCCTTTCCGTTTTGTACTCAGTAGCGTTTTGTCATTCATCTGTCAATAAACTAATGCTGTAGCGTGTAAACTTCAGTGCAGTGAGTCAGACAACGCGGGGGGGTACCGCGGCGGCAGCCCCACCGCCGTCAGGCGTAGCGACCCTGCCATCTGTGGGAGCTGTCCCATAGTCACCCCATATTATTGTAGTCTAGGGGACTTGCTGTGTTATTTTGTGTAAATCGTTTTGTGTGTGCATTATTGTCTATGTATATCTGTATTTAGTTGTTTTCGTTGTTTTCTTTGTATTTTGTAGATCTTCCTTTAGTACTTTGATACTGTTGGTTGGGCTTTTGACCTGTAAAAACCGTCTCCCGTATAACCTATACTGTGTTGGTGGGGACGTAAAACACTGCTCACTCACTCACTCAGACAACGCGGCGTTATGAGATGACTGCTCACCAGCGATCCGATATGCCCGGTCAAGTGCTGTACATGTCAATCAGTCAGTCATCCTTAACCAGCTGTATAGCTACGTATATCTTGTTGAATTACAGCAGTGACATCCTGCTCGTAGTAGTAGTCGACTCAAACCAAGGATACAGACACACACGCCGGCAATTTCCCGCCGACTCGTGGACATAAACTCCCCCGTGGCCGGTGGACCTTTAGCCCGTCGCACGTCGTGAAATAAAAACTGAAACAAAAAACTGAAACTGTTTCAGCCTCATTAGCATATTTTCAACACCGAAAATGTTTCGGTGTTTTAGTGACAGGGATGTGCGGACGTCTGAAATAAAACTGCAGTTAAACAATGCTGCCGGTGGACGGCTGAAACGAAACAAAATTTTGTTTTATTTCACGTGTCTGCACATCCCTGAAACTGAAATAAAACAAAACTGTCGACGGTCGGCTGAAACGAAGCCTCGACCGTCGGCAGTTTTGTTTTATTTCAGTTTTAATTCACGATGTGCGACGGGCTTTTGACGTAAATTCGCTATTCATAGTCAAACGCTGCAAAAAGTCGAAGCGTTATGAAAAGTATATAGCCTACCTAATTGCAACGTAAGAATTCTGAGGATCATGCCATCCTGTCTGCATGGCGGGTTAACAGTGTCCTCTTTGTTGTCGTTTGTTGTTGATCAAATATTCAGATTACAAGTCACATTTTACCAGCAATACAAGATTGTATACCAGCGTATAACAAGGTCACGTCCTCCGAGGGTTCTATCTAGGAGGGGCTTTTGCCCGGAGGTGCTTCTGTCCAGGGGATTATGCCTCAGGATTATCGCCGTATTCACGTCAGCTATGTTGACATCAACATCTCGACGATATAGTGGAAATATCGACAACCGTCCAACTATGTCCAGTGAAGACGCGACCTTATCTCGTCAGACGCCAATATCGTCCGGCGACCGATCCTGTCATCGCGTGTAAATCAGATTTTCGAGCTGAACTTATTTGGTTTATATAGCTCGGTCGGATGCAGGCATGCTAAGTAAGTAAGTAAGTAAGTCGTGAATTTACATAGCGCATAAAGTGCAATACCTCTACTAACTCCTAATTCTAACTGAGATACGCACATACATTTTGTATTATATTTCGTTACCCCAATAAATGACAAATTTTCACACAATCAAGAATAATAAAACAAATCTGTAAATAAGCTGGTGATGTGGCATTTACAGTTGCCAGCGATAAGCCCCAATATTCAACACGCTGAAATCGTATGTCTCAAACAATAATCTCTCGAAACTAGCCAGTGACGAAACGTTTACAGCGCACAGCAAAAATAGTTCCACACATTGACTATTCTGTCAAGTTGTCGACCCACACGTGAACCTTTAGAGTAAACTCGAAACCGGTTAACGTGATAAACGTTTGCATAGTGTTGTATCGTTTAACTGCGACCATCTCTAGAAGGGGAACACGACCCGATCAAAACGAAAGTCATTTCGCTCCTAGAATGACACAGGATCAGGTCGGGTTTGGGTCTAGGGCTATAGGATCGGGGTTAAAATCATGAATGGTTGGATTTGGCTGAGACAAGATTTAGTTCTAATGGATTTTCGGTCTGTTCGGATTTCTTTTTGATGGGTTTTCGTTCTGATGAGGCTGAATCGAATCACAAGAGGACTGTGAGTGAAGTGGTTGCTGCTGCTGCAGACTCTATCAAGGCGTTGCTAACACGTTGTTAGCGACACGTAACGGTCTAATTAGAGTCGTGTCCAACACACATCTCACCTGCGTCTACGTCTGCGCTACTGCATGTCTGCCAGCCATCTTATTTGTGTGCTACTATGGTCGCTCTCGCCTGGTTTTATACGGGACAACACAACTGTTTTGAACAGTTGTATAACAGACATCTGAAAATGGAGAACAAAACTGAATCCACAATGTACACAAATAAAAAGCGAAGATACCTGTAGTTACCGTTTTTGGTCCATTATCTCGGCAACAGCTGGAGATACTTGGTATCAATGGAGCCCTTATTGGACATGGCTACTTGGGAATCACATGGTCATGTGACCGATAACGTCACAGGACTCTAAAAGGTCAAGGTCGTCCACACACATATATTTGGATGCAAATATCAAGTACACAGTTATATAAAGGCTTGGTTCAAAGGACCACATTAGGAAATGCCGTATGGCGAATCGAATGGTCACGTTCCGTGATGACGTTACGTGACCAAGAAAGGTCAAGGTCGTTTGGGACTCGAAGGGCTGGAGATAGGGACTTGGTATAAAATGGCCACGTGTGACGTTACGTGACTGTAAAAGGCTCGGTTCCACATGACCACCTATAGGAAATGCCACTTTTAGCCTTCAGTTTCTTTTGACAATTACTCCAAAATCGGACTTCTTATTCCGAACTGATTACGTACTCAAATGTCACTTTCAGAAACGACAAAATTGCTTCTAAAAATAAAAAAAAACAGCAAAATATAATATAAAAACTACAGGGACCCTCCCTACTCTCTGCCTGCCGAAACGTCATACTTTGAGGTTCAAACGAAGTCACCACGAGTTACATGTAGTCTCATTTTGTAGGCTTCTTCTTACACATCGCTTTTCGGTTTCGTTTATTACGCGGCCAAACGTGCTACGTCATGGTGATAACCACGGACGCTGGCTGGCAAATATGGTTTGACACGAGTTGATTTTATCCGACAAGAACCATTTATGATTGAGTCACAGACAAGGACGAGGCAAAAACTGTGATTACAATCAGTTTTTTGTCTCTGACCGACTCGCGTTAGCCGAGTTTTCACGTTACATGCATACTCAGGATCGATGATAGTCATAACGGAAAATTTTTGTACCATATTTCGTTTTAAATTTGCTGCAAGAAGACCAACATTCCCAGATGACTCGAACTTTTTGCAGCGAACGTTAATGCAATAGATGATGGTTTAGCAAAATTGCATACATTTGAAGTAGAAAACTGGACATGTGCTTTGTCTTCCATATCGTCGCATTCGTCGACTCGTCGAAACGAGCACATCACCTCTGTTGAAGACACTGACGGTCCATTTACGGAGACGCTGTGTCGCCCAATATGCCGACTGTGATCTAGTTTAGGGTACCGGTACTCGGAAGATGGAGATATCGTGTCGCCGACTCATCTGTGTAATTATTCGCGTCGACAACGGCGGCGACGAATTTGTGCCAATTTCATCGGCGACGACAAATTAACTGCGCAGATAGATAGCTTCAGCGAGTCCGTCTCATTAGCATTGCGCAAGAGGCCGGAGTGGATATACGGAGACCTGCAGTTGCCGTGCTGTGTGCACCTCAGCGGGATTAATATCGACAGACGTAGGCTTTACAGAGTCGAAGCAATTAGTTTCAGCTGCCTACAGAGAACTACTGCTATTTTTCATTCAGGCAGTTTGCTATGGTCGAAATTTTATGCGAATTTACGACACAATACTATAGAGAAGTGTTTACCGTGCGGTTTAGTGTTAAAATTTGACGAGGACGATTCGATACGATACAAGAGAGTTTAACGTGAACCGAAAAGCTGACTGTGGTCGCACACATAACCAAAAAGAAGAAAAATGTATATGAAGAAGAAACTAAAACGAACAAAATGCCGGTGGCCATAAAACGGCTTAATCTGCGTACCACACGTAAGCAGTGAATGAAAATGAATAAAAAACTATCAAACTAAAATCGATGAACAGGAAACCCGAACATGTCATATAATTCAGTGAAAACAGCTCTGATGGAAACAAGCAGTGTGTGGTCACAATGGTAAAACGGACTTGTGGAACAAACAGCAGCGAGTGAAATGGTAAACTAGTACAGTAGTAGATGGTAAACGAAAACACACAGAGAATGTGATGAGCTGATTATGTAAGATTGCATGAATTGGGAAGAGAATGAAACAAGAAGCAGAATCACTCCGGCGATGGGCTGATACTGATACATAACGTCAAGAACCGTTCATGGTTTGTAATGAGGAAGACCTGAGCTATATGCGCATTGGACAGCTACTTGTACCTCCTCAGCGTTGTTCTCGGTCGAAAGGGAGGTAAGGACGTGCAAGGCGATGCGACACTGATGCATTTATATCACATTCATTCCCCAGATGTCGCTAAACAAACAGTAGTCGAGCCCTTGGCGGATGAACCTCGACTGGTGTTATGACAAGAAAGCCTAGCTGACGCAAAGGTAACAACCGCGCGACGGCAATGCGTGCGTGGAGGCCCCTAGCGAAGAAATCTACAGCAAATCAACCATATTTCATATTGATGGTTAAGAGTAACCGTGGCCGTATTACTTACCGTATGCGAAATATAGAGCTTGAAAATCACCATTTTCGCCAGTGTGTTGTGATGGTAGACCCCTAGCGGAGGAACGCCTAACAGCGTCAACGTAATCTATACATCGCTGAAAAGTAGGCTACATTTAGTCTACAATTTTGTTGTTAACAATACCGGTTTATATGTACCTTCATGTGTTTAACAGTACTGTTTTGCATCCAAAATCTGCAAGATCACACGAAATTCCGAGAAAATTCTAACTTATTGCATTTCAAGATCATCCAAGGTCATCGACCTTGTTCCAATAAATTGAAAGCGCATACACAACTCCTATTAGTCATTAAACTTCAGACGTATCTCTTATTTACCGTTTGCGAGACATTGACGCATAAAGCTAGAAATTAGCTTGTTTTTCTTACCCCACCCTTGCTTGAAGCCCCCGTTCAGGATGAACCAGTTAGAATTTGTGGATGAAACTTAACACACAAAAACTGGGCGGGACTACTGTGCGGTGAAAACTTCATAATCCTAACTTGAACGGTTTTTGACTGATCCACCCGTGTGACGGACGGACAACAGTATAACTTATGGCATATAGCGCGCTAAGTATATGCTGTCGCGCGCTAATCAAATTCAACCAATAACGATGCTGTCGGTATAAACTTCCTCTTGTCTGCCTCTGATACAATACAACACAGAAAAGCACAAGCAATCAGAAAGAAACCTAACAAATGATGATGGCTTGATGGGAGTTAGAAAACCACGGAGCGAAGATAAACATGTTTTCCGATGGGGATGAAGCAGCAGCAGCAGCAGCAGCAGCTCAGCAGTGAGACAGGACAGGACGTTGAAAGTACTGTTGTCAGCGGTGCGTGACAAAGCTGAAAGTCAGTCACTACATCAGAGATCGCATCTCCAGCAGAACACAAATTCGTCGTCGTCTGCTCACTAACTCGATTGCGCCCGCCCATCAGAGTCTCTATCCGTTAGCACCGGACCGATCTCGTGACGGTCAGGGGACTAAACGTGAATATGATACCGTGTGACTTGGGGTCTGATATTCCGCTGTAGTGATGAACAGTGACACGACAATGTCACATTGCATCCATCTGCTGTTCCAGCGACATTCGTTTTTCTGTCCAGCGAATAGTCAACACTAGAAAGTTAAGCTCCATCTCCACTCGGAGGGACGATGGATGACGCCGACAAATAGAATTCATTGTCTGGTTGTGCTTAGTCGTTCTGCCAAATTTCATAGAGCTCGGTCTAACAGTTGCTGCTTAGATGTTGAGGGTGTCAAAATTTTTTGGCAATGGGGCCCCGTCTCTTAGGTAAGAGGAGGTTTTGACAAATAGGAACCTTTATCTGGTCATTATATATTACTGTAGTGAATTTGGTAGTCCTGCTGTAGCCTGACGTCACACCCAGTCAAATTTTGGTCGAAAATGTTGACCCTTCGTGACCCATTTACAGAAGACGAGGTATCAAAAAGTTGATCACTTTTAGCGACGTTCCGTATCTACTCGTATGCCGAAAAAGTTTCATCGAAACTCGGCTAGAACTCTTTGAGTTAAACACACGGAAAGACAGGCAAACATACGGACGAAACATAACGCCCGGCAACAAAGTTTTCCAGTATAATAATGTAATATTACGCATAAGGGGCATAATCAGCATATTACCACAATATGAATCACGTATGATTAATACACGGTTCATTAACTGGGTGTCATTTATATCGCTATAAACTTTGGAGCACTCGGCATTTGTCGGCAAAATACTGACGAAACGTCGTTGTTGTTCACAGGACTACACCGTGTCTCAAAGAACAAGCGAAATTGTTTCTGTCTTAACTTCGTCAAATTTCCACCAACTCTGATTATTATTGGCATAAAGATGGCAAACAGGCTGAATTATATGAGGTGCATTTATTGATGATGCACATCTGAGCAATCTGATACTAATAATTATAGCGTTATGTAACAATTTGGAGTATCTGCGTTTAACACGATAGTGCATTGACGTGAGTTAGGTGAGGTAGAAAATAAATCCACCCGATGTAATTTTATGCTGTTTGCCATCTTTGTGCCAAAAATTTTCAGAGTTGGTGTTAATTTGACAAAGTTATGACAAAAACAAATGAATTTGGCTTGTTTTTTGTGACACGATGTATAATTCCCGTCACAGCGAAAAAACTCCCGCAAAACTTCTGCGACATTGTGCAACCAGCGTGAAAGCTCGTGTTTGTCATACAAAACACTCGAGTATCGGTTTTGCAGTGCAGTCCCCTTATAGCCACATTATCGACGGCAGTGTCCGATGCGCGATTTCTTCGCATCGATATCCAATTTACGACGGCCGGTTCCAGACGGCATACGGCATTCGATTACTGCAGCTGAGGCGATCGACAGATGACTGTAACGTCAGATACGAATGTATCGACGACGAATCACCGCTAGACTTGTCATAATATCTCCGTGATAACCACGTCATCGCCTCCAGCTAGCCACAAGATTATTGTTTTCACGACGACACAAACTGTCCCAACAAGCAGTCTGACTCCGATCCGATTCCTACCAGGCTTCTAAAAGAATGTGCTTTCGTCCTCATTCCTAGCATCGCCAACATCTCAAATCTGTCTCTCACCTCATGTCAGTTCCATCCAAAGAATCTGTTATCCCCCACTTCTCAAGAAACTTACTCCATAGACAAAGGCCAACTCTTATTACCCGTCCAATCTACAACCTCTCTTTCATATCCAAAATAATCGAACGTGTTGTAAAATGTACTGATCACCTTGTCTCCAATGGTCTCAATCCCAACCAGTCTGCCTACTGCAAGCATCACTCCACTGAAACAGCTCTACTATCTGTATATCCATGATACCCTCGACAATGCTATCGGATCACAGAAGTTGTCATGTCTTTTCCTCCTTGATCTTTCTGCCGCTTTTGATACGATTGACCATAACATCCCAATTACCCGCCTTTCATTTTGGTTTGGAATTTACGGCTCTGTCTTAAATTGGTTGGAATCTTGCCTAACATCCCGTTTTTCGTGTTAAATGTCTCTTCTGAGCATATTTCTTCTCGTTGTGTTCTTCAAGGCTTTGTTCTCGGTCCTATACTGCTCATTATGTATGTATGTTCTCACTTCTCAGCACTCTCATCTCCTCACTTTCTTCAAACTGTCATTGTCATCTTTACGCAGATAATACTCAACTTTTTTCTCATTCCATCTTCATAACTTTTATTCAAGTATCGCCGCTTATAAAGTTCTCACAAACAGCCAGCCTGACTACCCACACAGCCTGATCTCTGTTCAGTCTACATTTAGAACCAGCTTTTCATCCGTTGTTCTACATCTACGCCAACTCAGAGCTCGGTATTTTGACACGCCGGCGCCACTCGATAGTGTTGAACGCGTTGACTATTTTAAACTTTTGGTTGTTATATTTCAACAGTGCCATGTTTGACATACATTAAGATCGTACCACTAGAGGTCACGACCTTCGTATTCGTAAGTGTCATTCTAATGTTAATGCTCGTAAATTCCATTTCTGTAATCGTGTAATCGATGTCTGGAACAATTGTCTGTCATTTTATCAGGTACATTTGCCGTCTGTTAATGCTTTTAAGAGGTCACTTGCACCTTCTGTATTTTAGTTTTTATGGTTTTATGCTTATGGTTTTATGCTTATGTTTTAAGGCCACCCGTAATTGTCTCAATACCTGGGTCGGCCTGCGCCAGTGTCTATTGTTATTTTGTACTGTTTCTGCTATTATTGTATGACACTGTGTGCGAAGTTTATAAATAAAACATGATTTTAGCTTCAGTGCTCATGTTAACAGCCTTCTCAGTCAGTGTAGTCAAAAACTAGATCTCCTTAAGCTGCTACGCTATCAATTAGAATAACTATTGATGAGATAGACCAGGTTTTATACTCATGCTCTCATCGTACCACGTCTTCGATATGCGTTAGGCTACCTGCTTGGGCGGGATTAATTCCTGACTGTCGATCTTAGTAACAGAATTGAGGGTCTGCTCAAAAGACTCAAAAGCGGTCGCCAGTTAAAGGAATATAAGTAGCATACATCTTATTCTTAACTGTCTATTGACGTGTCGAGCGTTTTGTTTGTTAATATGCAGAGACTAAGCCGCTGCTTAAACCATCTGCTGTGTTTGTATATGCCTTTAGAGGCCCTTAGGTCGCGTGGCTATAGCTATAGATTAAGCTGACCACACTCAGCTGTTAAGAGTCCACGTTAGTTAAACTCTAATATCGTATCGCATTCCGTATGGTTTTGGTTCGTTGACGATTGCGTCTGGGACGTCGTATTTACAGGATCAGATATCACGCTTTAAGTTCTCAAGTAGTGTCGCGGTCTAGCTGAATTTATACGTGAAGTCAGTACGCTAAGTTCATCGACAAGTTATTAACGATGTTCATTTTTATCTCGTCTTCGTATTAATTCGTGAATGCAAAGCGCTATATCGACATAGCATTTTTGTCCACCTTTCTGAGCTGTTTATTTACATCACAATCACATGTTGGAATTGTATGAAAACGACTAATTGTATCGTTAAAATTTTTTCACCGCCGGAGAGCTCCATAATTCTAGTTTTATGAGAACAAACCAATGCCAAGAAACTCCGACGGTGGGAGTCGTACTGAACGAAGGCGCTAAATATAGATTTTGCAACTTTCAGCCAATAAGTCGCCGTATCTCACTAGCGGTGCGAGAGAGACCTACAGTTAATATTAAAGCAGGGATGATCAAAAATTAACTACTCCTATCGAGGAGTAGTAATGACAATGACATTTGACCAGCATGCTAACTAACTCGACATGCTAGGCAGTTTGGATCAATTCATTCGAAAATCACTCAGACACTTTAACGTTTAACGGTACCTGACCATAAGCCGACTCGAATGTCACCGCAGCCTTCAGAATTACAGCATCATGGCACAAACATCGTAATTATCTTCAAGGAGTCAAACTGTGAAAGGATAATGACGTCATTTTGAGGACCACCAGCAAAATCTACTCTAATCTACTGATTCACGTCCAAGAAAACCGCTCCCCAAATTTCGTGGGAATATTTCCACCACATTATGAATGAAAAAGACTGGCTGACATTAACTTCCAAGCATCTTACGACGTCCTGCTTTGCCACAGTAACATGTTTGTTTTAGTTTTTTTTGGCTACGTGTGCTAGATTAGGCTGATCACTCAGCTTTTTACCGCGCGATGCACTTTAGTGCAAAGCGCGGTATTGCGATCGCATGTCGTCTGTCTGTCCGTCCGTCCGTCTGTGACGTTGGTGAATTGTGATCACATAGGTTGGAATTCTTCAA
>Ga0056114_1000865_pt1 | contig 12203 bp, 5 predicted proteins | sample WorMetHERISLAND1_FD_77005 | JGI IMG/M metagenome (GOLD analysis project Ga0056114, IMG submission 77005) | Marine gutless worms symbiont microbial communities from Max Planck institute for Marine Microbiology, Germany - Olavius loisae HERON... ...
ATCTTGGATAATTTCGAATGGCCATATCTCCGCAACGGCTCACGATCTGCATATATAGCGGGCATCGCGCGGTCATCTTTGCGATAGCATAGCTTTCTTGTAATAATAGTGGGCGCTGGGCGGACGAATGACAGCCGTCACTGAAGACACCAGGGAAGCAACTTACCTGTTCCAGCCGCTGTCAGTGGCTCTCCAACGGGGAAATGCAGTCTCCTTCCATGGCACTTTCACCACCGAGTAAACGCCGTTGTGGTCTTACTTGCTTAGTCTTCAATATTTTACCCTCATGAATTGAGTACTGACGGGCAATTGGTTAGTTTGTTGGTTTGTTGGGAATTAACGGCATTTTGAGCACACAAATAGCGGCTATTATGCCTGGAAAAAGTTTACATGCAGCTTATTAGTAAGGCCAATGGCGTGTATAAAAGAAATTATTTGTTTAAGATGAATATTACGGACTAGGTCTTTGAGATTAGAAGCTGTATTGAAATTTTGGCGAATAACCCAAAATCGACAAAACTAATCAGTATATGTTCTAGAGTTAACAATTATAAAGAATTACAAGGTATACATATTGAGGGGCAAAATCATTGTCTGGTTGCTGATTCCTGCGTCAGTGGAGCCGCCCGCGAGGCAGACACAGCGGCAGAGTTCTGAGATTGTCGCACTCGCATCCAGCAAAGAAAAGTACGCGGGCCTAGACGGTAGCAGAACCTGGATATACTCTATGCCGAGTCCAAATATCAACCGCCATTCACTATATACATACACGAACAAACATATTATTAAGCAGTCACTGTGTGACTCTGAACTAATGCTGGAAATGTTAATAATGTCTTCAGTATACGAATTCTCTGTATCTGCTGGAATACTGTATACAACGTCTGACACGTGTGACGTAATAAGTTCGTTACATAACGGTGATACATGCAGTGTGCCAGTGGCGGCCCAACCGACTCACGAGAAAGAGTTTTTTTGTAAGTGGACTTCAACGAAAATCTCGACAGCGTGCCTGACACTAGTCAGAAGTCTACTCTGTAGGTTCGACCGATCTTAGAGTTCTTCGAGTTCAGAGTCAGACAGCTTGTCAATCATGCGGCGTTGTCTGCGTCTTATCTGTCGCGATTCCACTTTGTCACTGCACAACTGGAAATACCATTAAAGGTCCACAGTCATTAATCAGCTTGTTTGAAGAGCTCATATTGCCAGAACAACATGAATTGAAGGTCACTCGTGATCAGCACTACAGGCTACTCTCTATACTCACAGTTTCCGGCGCCATCTCGAAACATTTCTATAACCTAGCTTTCCGGCCTCTTTAACGCCCCACCCCAGCCAGCGTCTCGAATTCGGCGAAGCTCTTGTTGACAATGTGCGCTTTACAAATTTACAGACTTACATACTTACTTAGTACACGGGTCTTGCTAAATCGACTGATTTGACTAGTTTCTGTATAAAACCTAGTGTAAGGTTTGTGACGTTTGTAATTGTAAAGAAACATAAAACTTTCATGACTCTCACGAAAGAATATCACACGAGTGTCATACGACAGTCTAAAACATCTTACGGTTTCTTGTGCGTCTTTTAGCCGTTTTGGCACAATACCGGAAAGTGATAAACACACACACGAATGGATGGAGAGATTCCTGGCCTGGCTTGGTCTCGATCAATGTATATCAACGTCGGGCCCGATTAATACTTGGATTGGTGACCGTCTGCTGGTGGGTAAACCATCTCAGTATGTAACCAGCCACCGAGGTCAACTCAGCCTTCTTTCCCTCCGGGGTATGTAAATCGAGTAGCAGGGCGCGTTCACTTGTGTTCTGTGGCAGGTAACACTGTAGTAGGTTACGTCTTGTAGCTCTTAGGTAGATTTCCAACGAAGAGCTATATCGTTTAATCTTTTAACCAGTATCGCTTTCTACGTAGCTTCGCATTCGGACGCGCGAAATTGGTTCTTAACATGATATAATTTAAGATATACCCTACAGCGTGCATTTCTGATGTCATTTATGTTATCTAAATAGTTGTTATTATTATTGCAAGCTTTCAGTTATTCACCTCTCTACTACTAACACATGCTACCAGGTGCTTTGGTCCATATAGCAATGGGCCAAATGCTGTATTACGTCATTGGCTAGATGGCAGCGCTGTATACAGTAGGGCCTACACGGCGCCTCAAAACTAAGGTCCATAAGCGCTATAGGCCTACTGTGTGTTTCTCACTGCAGCAGTTTTCCTATTTTATGACTAGCCGCCATTGCAAAGCGCCATAGGCCTACGTGATGCCGGAATTTTGTTCGACCGTCCGTCTTTCGTCTGTCAGTCACACGTGTGTGACTGTGAACCATCTCAAAACGGATAAACAAACATGTTAACCAGTTGTTAATCCCGCTATCCAATCCAATACAATCTTTATTATGCCTATATCATAGTTATATATATATCGAAGTTCTCGATCAGAAATCCACTGAGTCGCATTAAACGTGCAAGGACGAAAAATCCGCACCTATAGCGTATCCTGATATTTGATTTTTCGTATTTACAAAACACTTGAAAAATGTTTAACATAGTTTACATAGCCATGTCATGTCATGTCATGACATTGTGCTGAAGTTACGAGTGGTCGTTGGAATCGGTTCCGTAAGTAAGTAAGTAATTACGAGCGTCTTTCAGGTGCGTGCGATGGAAAACTGTTCCATAGTCCGGGTCCAGCAGCCGAGAACGCTCTGTCGCCAAAGGTGCCGTATGTCCGCGTCACGACTCACGACGCATGTTCGGCTCGCTGTGGAACGCAGCCGCCGCTCACGAGCATCGGCGACAAGGAATATAATTTGAACAGTCTGTATATAATTTGAATAGTCTGTATACCGTCACTTTCAACTGTGTCCATTGTCTATCAAATTTGTCCTTGGTCTTCCTTGTGATCTTGAACCCTCAGTTAGACCGACCATTGCCGCTGTCTCTATTGTGTCACTGTGGCGCAAAGAAGCCCGGTTTTGTTCTTTTCATACGACACAACTGTTCCCGTAGCTGCTAAATAACGTTGCCGAAAATTATCGGAATTGATTAAGATTTACCAAAGTTCTTAACATAAGCCGCAGATTACCTCAATGATGGTTTGGAAACATAACTTGACACCAAATGTGTGTAAACTTGATAAAAAAACATATAGCTTTGGCAGTCTTTTGACAAAATATACACTCTGTCGAATATAACCCACAAATCCGACACGTGTTCCATTTTGTTTTGTCACGCAGTGTATGAACTAGCTATAGTCCTCGATAGTACTGCAGAGTTTTTCTGTATTTTGGCCTCAGAACATCTGTCGCTGTCGGCGACTAAAAATACGACAATGCGCAATGCTTATAGCGTGCGCGCTATACAGCTGACTCGTCCGGCCAATGACTTCGCCTTCTGGAGAATCTAAAAAATCCGGAAAATTCAATCAGAGCCCGTGAAGGCAGTCTAGAGAGGAAAACAGTGTATGTTGGGAAAGATTTGTAGGACAGGCGTAACTTAACATACAACAGTTTAACTTGATATATTTTATATGACACAACATGCACTAATCCAGTAGCACTTGCTTACTTAAATCTCAGCACTTGAGAGTTTAAAACTTGACCCAAACTGCAATGGAGTCTGCCACTATATTTTAAGGTGATAATAATAATACTGCAATTTATTAGGAGGCGCCTTAACATGTCAAGGGCGCCTTTTATAAAGTTTCACGCCACTGCCGCGCAACTACGGCCTTGGTGCGTGCGTCTTCTGTGGTCACGGTAGGGGCGCACGATCGACACTTAATTGCCCTCACTTATCTAGTTTACGATTTTGCGCTCTCGTAAAAAAGGAGACTGTCATGTTAACTATCGGGCTTGTCGCGACTATACTGCGCAGTGACCTTGAGAACTGAGAACTTTACAGTGACCTATGAACATAACTTACTGAGACACTGCTACATAATCGTCGACTGTAAACAGATGAATAACCTTCGTTTAGCCTCCGTTGTCCGTGACTGGTTTATTACGGCTACTCGTTAAGACTAAGAACACGATCCGGTTTTCCGTAGAGGTATCTCTGTTTCCAGCGAATTACTTCACAACTTGATCACTATTGGCAATATGATGGTAAGCAAAAACAGTCGAAAACGGGCAATATTATAATTTAATACGAAATTGTACACGCAATAATAGAAAACGTGTTTTTAAGCTAAAAGACTAAATTAACTAAAATACACACACCGTGGTCCACGGGAACGTGCCAGTAAACTGGTGTCAATAACTTTGACAAATTTTTACACCAAGTTAACCAAAAATAAACTGCGCCAAAACTAAGGAACTCTCGGCCATCCTCCCGAGCACAGCTGGAAGCGTCGTCCAGGTCGTCCAAACAACCGATGGATCGACCAGCTCCGCAGGGACAACAATCACACGCCACCAGCCCTGACCTGTGGAGAAGATTCACCACGCGAGGTCATACAGGAGTGACGCTACGGTCCTCGACAACTACGCGTTAACAGACGACGACGACGACACTTCTTGCAAAATCAGAAAACGACGCTCGCGTAGTAAATGCATCTCAGTTCGTGTGTCCGTCTTCTCTTAGGACGAATCGTCGTGAATAATGCGCATCATTGACAGTGACAGTTGTGCGAGAGATTCCAAGTTCCCTGAAATATTCGATAGAAAGGTGCTCCTGAAGTCTGAAGTCCACAAATGTTTTCAACAATGCGGATCGTGCGAGGGCGTCCGCTTCCGGGTCTGAGCTCATCTGACGGGTTGTTCGCAGTAAATCTTCAAAAATTCGTCTGCTCCAATAATGTTTGTAAACTCATTCATTGATCGCACGTCCCCGTATGCTACTTCTTTGATTTCCACGAGTTTTAACATTAGAATCAACCTTACTTGTTTCATTTTTAATTCGCAAACGTTTTTCACACACAGCGAAGGTTTATGACGTCGTTAAAACAATACAATTATTGCATTTTGTTGCAGATTCATTTCTGGTTAACGCGGTGCAGAAATTATCGAAATTGGTTAAGATTTACCAAAGTTCTTAACAGAAGTTTCCTGTCACGTTTATGTGGACCATGGTGTAAAAGCATGAGTCACCCAAGTCATTGGTCATCCGATGTCATCAGTCATCATGCGTAGGCTACACATCAATACAGAGTTCACGACGACGTTTTATTAGGCACTAAATAATCATGAAGCAACCAGTATATCTTCTGCTGTTTACGATATATATCGCTAGTTTATGAGTGACAGCCGTATAACCCTGAACAGTGCAACAGTCCTTTGGTTCTGATTGAAAAATCATTCAACAGAATAGAAACTCGTATAATGTCTAACTGACAATGTGGTGGATGAGTAGCATTAGAACAAGGCTAATTTGGACGTTACTACGGCTACTGATAGAATTAATTTTTATAAGCGCTATAATCACAATAAATACGTAGGCTATGCAAAAACGCATCTTATAAAACAACTTTTTACTAATTTTCTTATTTAAGTTAAATTATGTTTAGTTTTAAATACACGATACTGTCGGACAGGATGGGCCAAAAAATTAAGCTCCAAACTCTTGTTCATATCGTCACCAAATATTGATTGTATTTACAGATTTATATTTCACAAGGTAACCTAGCGACGCAGTTAAGGTCTGATGGTATATTTAGTAACCACCTTATTACAAATTTTCCACAGAATGTGCCGGTGTATAGTTTGAAAATCGGTGAATATTTGGAGAAGATATGGACAAAAGTTTGCGGCTTACTTTTTTGGGCCACCTTCATATGGCAGAAAAACAACAATTTCACAATTCCGCATTATCTTCATGCAAAAAATCCGCATGTCTGTTATATAAGTCAGTGGCAACTTTTATGCAGTGACATAAAATACGAACACTTTCACGCCTGCAAAATTTTTCTAAAAGCATTATTCCATACGACATGATCAATCACAGGTATACGTTACATAATGTGCATGTAACACCTTTTAAAGTGTATACGCAGAGTTATTATTTTTGCATTTATTGGAGGTCCAGAATTCAAAATGCGAACGAACCAAAGGGTATTATAATGGCATGCAACGAGTTGCGCTATTGCCGAACGGCAAGTTGGCTGTGGCAGTCTGGGGTTTAGTCTTAGCAGCCCTATCAAATTCACAAATAAATTACAAATCCCAAAATAGCGACTCGACTGTATGCACAGGCAACTAATGAGAAATTCTTGCGGATTCCAATCGCGGAGTCAGTCGCGTATACGTGTGGGACAGATGCATAATGACACTGCAGCTCATATGTAAGGGGTCTGCGCAACAACTATGGCTTCTTGTCTCGACCGGTTTTCATTAGCGGACATTATTACTGGACATTTTTGTATTTACTAACAGTGAATACTGTATTGTTTGTATCCTTACGTTTTTCTGTTTTTGTACTTTGGTCCAGCTCTTGTATAAGAGACCAAATGACACTTGTGGAAAATTTTTGGGTCCATATTCTTGCCTTGCGTTCAACATCGAAAGTTATACTGATCAAACGAAATCGTCGTTATCCAGTTCATATTAAAACTTCTCTTCGTTTTTTACTTTAAATAACCTTGAGCAGATATTCAAGTTACACTAACTGCGTCCGTTTGCCCGTTCGTTCATCCGTCTGTCAGACTGTCACACTCCGGCGTTGTGTGAAAACGGCTCAACGTGTTGTTAAAATTCTTTCACCATCGTATTCCCGTTCTTTTTTCTCAGAATTAAACGCCGTTAGAAAATTCTGACAGAGTCTTGCGCCAAATTTGAAGTCATACGAGCTTCTCGCTCGACGTGATTGACAATATATCGGTGAATTATCGTGCCAGCTATCACAAACGCATGGCGCGTCCGCAGTAAAAGTGTACTGAACGTCGTCTAGATATAAAGCAAGTAAGTCAGTAAGAAGATTTATATAGCGCATAATGTGCAATAACTCTAATGCGCTGCATGCAGTACTCAGCAAACAAACGAGTTTTAAGTAACTGTCTTAACCAGTTAACAATGGTTCACGCAGTACTCAGCATCGTCGCTCTGGCTGGCAGTTCCAGGCAGCCGGACCCGCGATAGAAAAAGTCCGACGACCAGTATGTGGAGAGATTGTGTCGAGGGACGAATAGTTGACGACGACTGGCAGAACGCAGACGACGCCGTGAGGCAACGTCTGAGATAGGAGTGCAGCAGTCGGTCAGGTACGAAGAAGCCTTGCCGTGCAGACAGTTATACACCATCGTCACGAGTTTGTACTTTACTCGCTCCGGAACATTGAGCCAATGAAGGTCGACATGCATAAGCTGGGACAGTCCACGATCAAACTTCTTCGTACCACTGAGAAGACGTGCTACAGCATTCAAAAGACGCTGTAGCTTGTCAGTTGTAGCCTTCGGCCCCAGACAACAATACAATAATAATAATCGATGCGGGACGTGACGAAGGCGTGCACGAGGGTTGAGGGATAGTCAGATGATTATGGAATGAAACATACGATCCACGTCGGTGTATGACTGCAAGAGCTGGCGTAGTCACTGTGGAAGAAGTCAACCACTGTCCTCCAGGTAAACAATGTTCTCGCAAAAACGGCAGGGGTCATCAATTTCGACCGCGATCATCAAATGCAAACCGGAAGTAGAAACAGTACCCAAACCGGAAGTACTAATAAGTTAGCAACGGAAACAGATATCCTGGTTATACAAACACAAAACATCGCCCCCCCCCCCAAAAAAAAATAACACAGGTATAGCCACTGAGATTGCCTCGATATCTGTTTCCGTTGATATGTTAATAGTACTTCCGGTTTGGGGTACTGTTTCTACTTCTGATTTGTACCTGATGCTGTTCTCCAAAGTCGGACGATGTCCGTACCAGTGTATCGTAACCGATGACATCACGTTGATATCTCTTCCAGTCACCAACCGACTTCCGGTTCCGTCCGCCATCTTGAATTTTCGACTGCAGAAAGTGTCAAACAGGGCTGGAATCTCGTCTGTAGGTGGCACAGAACCTGACATACTGCGCTGACCCTGTTTACATCCAGAAGTGAAATGTCAAGGTCGATTGTCCATCTTGTCGGCCGTTATTCTTCTTCCGCTTCTATGACCGTTTCGAGCGTGCGGAAATTCGGTTTCTTTCCAAAGTTATAAACTCCGCGATCTTTAGGCGCCGATCGCGATTTTTAAGCCCCCCCCCCACAAAAAATGTTTTGGGGTTAGCGGTACTTCAGGACCGGCGTTCATAAATATTATGCCAACTTCCGGTATGCATACCAAATTTCAGCCAGATCCGTACGGGACGGCCTAGATATAGGGCTTCCGGAAATGAATTTTAAAAAGTCACGCGAATGTGTGGGCGCCGTGGGCGGCTATAAAAAGTGCCATTGCTGGTCGAATTATGCCGAGAACAAATTGATGGATGTCTGCGCGGAAGTCGCGACACCGGCTAATTTTCCCAAGACGTCGTGTAATACGTTGTCGGAAACAGCAATATAGTCTGCGTACACACTAGCGACAAAATCAACCAAGTTGAACAGTCAGTTTTGTCGCCAGTGTGTACGGATCCGGTGACGGAGTCGCAAGTTCATTAATATTGACTAAGCATCGACTAACGTATTTTAACTGACTATACGGGCAAGTGTTGCGTCACTTTGGTTTGTCATTGGTGTCACAACTCACGTGCTGTGGTTTTTGTTAATGGATTCCGAGTCAGAGTGTCTGGACAGTTGGACGGACTCGAGAAGTTTATCGAAATGTTTCGTTCATCTGCTGACAGTGATCTTCGCAACCTTGTATCTTGTTTTGTTATTGATGTTTCTACCATTGTCAGTAATTCTTCGTATTAGACAGTATCCACTCAGCGGAAGTTTTCACAAGTCCTTCGAACGCTCACGCGGATGTCCTTCCACAACGCTGTATGTGTTTCATACTGTGGCGTGCATTCAACATCAACGACGTTTCCTAACTGCTGCAACAGCAATAATTGCACACGCTGCAGTCACAATTAAATCTTCAGACATCTTAAAATGTTAACTTCTTGTTTACGTTGCTGGCCATTTACCCGCTCATTTTCAGTCACGAGATTACGATGTCACTGATACGGTCGATTTTGTCGCGGATACTGTCTACAAGGACAAAGTCGCCAGTGTGTACGCGGCCTTAGACTGTGACAGCTTCAGCCAGTTTAGTATAGGTCACATCCATTTTCACGCTTACGTCACTAATAATGTACCATAATGTACAACAAAACAGGATATAAATAGACGACGATTATTATTTGTGTATGCATAATGAGATTTGTTAATCTATTTTAATATTTCAGAGACACAAAATCTGTAGAAGTGTTAATCTCACGATAAAAGACTTCAGGGAATACAGAGAGAAAGTTGCTCCAGCTAAAATAATACTTTGTGGGTTTAATTGCGCGGTTTAAACCTCAGATTTTAATAGAAGAAATTTCCACGCAATAGATAGTCCTCGTTCCATGCTGCAGGTATGCGTACTAATTTTGCAGCCGCTGCCCCGACCAGCCGAATTGGCTGCACACAGTGCTAACTTAACACTAAACTAACCCTAAAACGTGCATTAAAACCGCTGTCGTCAGTATTTTAACTTGCCTTTTCCCTTTCCTAATTTGTCACAAAGTTTTCATCATGCCAGAACTAATGTAGTGAGACTGGACCGCCGACCGCCCACGTGTCTGGTGTCTCAATGCACAACACTGTTGTCAGTCGATTTCATCTTTTCAAACTGTATGTTCAAATGGCTTTGTAGTACACGGTAATTCGATGTTTAAAATGCAGAATCGGCTCAAGATTAACCAGTAGCACCGTTATTATGACGTCAATGTGTAACTGTTATAAGTGCTTCTTGTAACACTCGCGATTCTGTGTTTTATTACACTTTTGTCCGCATGTCTCACGGTCATGCTTATGACACCGATCGTGTTGTTCGAATACATTCTGAGTGATTAGTGAACGGATGATTAAGTATCACTGAGTCCATATATAACTTTTCGACTATTGTTAAAAACGACAATATTTTCAGAAAAATAAAGGATTTTCACATTTTTTAGTACTTTTTAGCCACCATAGGGGCCTACTAACGGTCACGCTTATGCTAAAGTGTTGTGTCCTCTGTCTGTCGTCTGTAACGTATGAATTGTGGCTTTTAAACTGTGCGTCTTACCGAAAAACTGTCTGAAGAAGCAAATGGGAAATGGTCTACGTGGAATCGAATGGTCACGTGACCGATGATGTCACGTGACCCCAATACGCTTAGAGCCAAATATATCGAAAACAGCTGGAGATGAGCAATCGCTAATTACTAGATAGGCAGTCTGCTGTGAGGCAGCACAGTCAGCTATCCTAGCGAGAGTTTGGCTTCTTGTTTGGTTAGGCATGTTAGATTCAGCTGTCTGCACTTCAGTTTCCAGGGCATGATATTAAACTGAGCTCACCGTACAGTGTCGTATCAATTCTGGCGATGAGGTATTTTTGTTTATTTTTGTTTCAGTCCATTGTGCCTACACTATAATTTTGGTAATAAACAATCAGACGCACGGCCAGATGGCCGCTGCAACATGCGGTCCTCCCAGATAGGCCTGATTAAAGATTATTCCACAATTATGTTTACATCTACTTAGTTAGATCAGGTTCTTATACGAATTTGCACCTGATAGTAATTCAGTCATTGAAACAGTTACTGAGTGAGTGAAGATACAATATGTCTTCCATAAATTTGAACGGTAGTTTCTACGGCTTTCCGATTTCGAGTAAATCGTAGGCACGGAACAAACGGTCGGTGTCGATAGACCCAGCGAGACCCCGAATGAACAACCTGCTCGACTCCGACCAGCTAAAAAAAATTAAGCGATACCTCCACAATTTTTTGACAATTGTGCAACAGGCTACACAACATATCGGTGTGCCAAACTGGTTCAGTCCCGATTCGCCGAAACGCTAACCCTAACCCTAACCCTAAACCCTTAACCCTAACCCTAATCCTAAACCCTAATTTCGGCGAATCGGGTTTCGGCGAATCGGGAAGACACCGCCAAACTAGATGGAAAAGTGGTACACTGTCTTTAAGCTGTGAGCCAGAGACGATTTTCTAAAGGCAAATATGGAAAATTATGCATTGCTGCTGGTGAAATGTATTTGACGATATGTGTAGAATAAGCCGAAAATCATTTTGCTATTGGTTTCATGTAATCGGTCCACTTTTCACGAAGATGTGCGAAAAATACGATTTTTGCATTTTTGTGACCTTTGCTCTTTTGATCTTAGAATTGCACCACCATTAACCAGCATAAGGGGTAACTTCCCCGAAAATATAAACTTTCTACCACATTCCAATACTGAGTGAAAGAAAGATATGTTAGGTATGTGACAGACAGACAGATAGACAGACAAATATCACAAAATGACGCATTTTTGCTAGTGAAGTGTGTTTAACGAAAAAATACGTGTAGAATGGGCCGAGGATCATTTTGGTCTTGATTTGACGTAAAGCGATCCACTTTTCACAAAGATAATTTAAGCGCAAAAACGTTTTTTAACATTTTCATTTCCAGTGACCTTGACCTTTGATCTCAAATTTGCTTCGCCAGTTACTCGTGTCCAGGGTCACGTTTCCACTAAATTAGACGTTTCTACTGCTTTCCTATTTTACGGACGGACAGAGGGGCAGACGGACGTGGTGCAATACATAATGCGGCCTCCTAGGGGGCCGCATAATAATACTCAGTGTTTCGTATATGTTATCATAAACATTTTCATTTACACGGTGACTGTAGGCGGCAGTAGACTGTAGGTGGTCGTGGTGTGTCGGTCGCCAATCAATCAAACCATTCGTTGACTGAGTCACGCCCGTTGCTCCCCGACACATTGGATGATGCAAGACGGCCTGAAGATTGAAGCGCTCGCTCGTCTGCCCAGGTGGTCACTCGCTCGCTCTCTGCTTCTGGGTCGATTGTGTGACTTTATACATACCTATTCATACTGGAGACGGACGATATACATACTGCCCAGGGGGTGCGGGCGTGCATGCGCCATGCGGTCGCGTCTCGCCGTAGTTCCTTAATAAGTATTAGCGTTTGTTGATACCTTGTACTTTCATGATATGAAAATAAAATTCGATTGTTTGTTAAAAGTCGTTTACTAGACTTTCGATCAGCATAAGCGCA
>Ga0056114_1000866_pt1 | contig 12198 bp, 5 predicted proteins | sample WorMetHERISLAND1_FD_77005 | JGI IMG/M metagenome (GOLD analysis project Ga0056114, IMG submission 77005) | Marine gutless worms symbiont microbial communities from Max Planck institute for Marine Microbiology, Germany - Olavius loisae HERON... ...
TCATCTCGCGTTAATGACCTTCTGAAACTATCGGAGCGCTATCGCATCGGCCGATTGTTTTGACCGATAGTATCGACTATCGGACTATCGGGTTTTCACATAATCGTCCTAACCCTAGTTTTAGCTGTCGTTAGCACGATGAGCTGCGAGATATTTGTTTCCTCTTATGTGGTGTTAATGTTCCGTTGTAGCTTGCATTTATACCCAGTTGTTCACAGTCATAGCTGATGATGTCATGCTAATCTCTCCTCTTCCATATACCTGTTGCTCATTGATATAACTACAATTAATTACAAAAACAACAACGAATCTACTGCTAATAAAGCCAATTAATGTGAAATTTTAGTGTTATGCTGGGACCAACACTGTGTTTGGCGTCACAAATCCATAATGTTGGACGATCGCTAATATGAAATTCATTGTCCGATTATGATGAAACTTGGTACTGAGTCAGATAATGACTATGGTATAAGTATTTTTATGAAAACTCAGATTTCTACAATCAAGATGTAATTGCGTCCGTCGTATTGGAAAATGTAGTTTACAGCCATATCGTGGCAATGTATTGTCCGATTTACACAACATTTTGTGTGAATAAAAAAACGCAAAATCTGACCACGGTGACAGTCAAAATGTTAAAATGTCAAAAATTTAGAATTTCATAAATTTAAGTTGGCAGACAGAATTGTACCGAAATGTTTTGGATGAAGATGCTATAAAAAGATGCTATACTTTATTTCAGCCCATCTTGCCCCTAGCGGCCCCTGTAATGCACCCTGATTCTCTTCCGAGACTTTGGCGCTATATAAATCTCTTACTTACTTACTTACTTACTTAATCTGTTGCTAGTGGGTATTATCGTTTCAGCTCATCTGGACTTTACACTTGTTGTCCTTGCAAATCTGTACTGTTTGAAGTATGTTATACTGTTTGTTGTTGAAATACTTTTGCTCAGTCTTCAGCCACTAATGATGATCTGTTTAGCTTGCTGGGGATATGCTGAGTGTGCGTATATCTGTCAGATCGCAGGGAGCGTCGTAAGCGGTCCAGGTCTCCGAGTGACGACCGGCACAGGTCCGTCAAGTTCTACTTTCTGACACTGTTTATGTTTTCAGAAGATATTCTACTAAATTGGATAAAACTTTTATGCACACAGGCTGTGGTTTCGTTTTCAATATCAACTTGTAGGTGAAGGAAACTATGTACTTTTCACTTTTTGTAAATCCTGCGTGTTGTGTTTTTGTTAGTGTAAACTGCAGTTCAGACCAGACATGCAAACATTCCCGCTTTTGACAGAATTTTCCCGCTTTATAGGTGTATTCCGACCATCCCGTACCGGATTCACGAAATTTTGCGTTTGACAGAATCTGTCAAATATAGCATATTTCTTGTCACCAAATGGACTTTTCAAGCTCCAAATGCACCAAAACATATGGCCTGTCGGGGCTTCACCCAGGGCCTCACTGGGGAAGCATTCGACGCCACCCCAGACCCTCTAGTAAGCTGGGGAGTGGGACACTACCTCCCCAATCCCACTCCCCTCCACCTTGGCGACTTGCTTGAACACTCGGACCTCGGATGGATCACTCTTTGTCTGTTTGAAAGGTTCGTCTATCTGGAACTGTGCCGCTAAGTTACTATTGGTCACCGCGCCTTTCTTGTCACTCATGGAACGACCTACCAGTCGACATCACCTCAGCACCATCTCTGCTCACCTTTAGAAAACGACTAAAACTGCATCTGTTTCGACTGTCATATCCCGGCCTAGTCTGTTACTCTGTGGGGTCCTTGTGGTAGCAGCTTGTTACTTAGGCCACCTGAAAAATTTCTTGATTGATTGATCAATTGACTACATGGATGCATGTCACGCGCAGATCACACAGGTCAAGGTCGCGTTCACCACGGAGACGCCGCAGCAGGTCAAGGTCAAATGAACGTCACCGTCGTTCAAGGTCAAAGTCGCGTGAACGCAGACGCGTGTCAAGGTGAGTTCTTACTATGCAGGATTTTATTATGTTTGCCGAAGGCTGCGGAGATATGGGAGAAGGCTGCCTGCTTATTGGGAGAGAATTGAAGCTGAAGTTTGATATGTGACCATTTGGGTTAGTAAACATGACCCGACCTGACCTGACCCGGATGCCGTCAAACCATGACCCAGTATCCGGTCGTATGTCATGCATAGACCTTACAGGTAGGCCTAGTTATTGTGGCTTTAGCTGATTTATGAGTTGTGTTTCATCACACTGACCTGACACAAATTGCCAGTGACCCAGTGACCCGGTTCTGTCTGTGTATGAAATTCCTCAATTCCTACACTCTGCCTGACAGAACTTTGCAGCCGTTTTGATGACGTTGTTGATATTGGTGAAAGTAGTAATCTGGTATGCAGGGTGTCGACAACTCCTGGAAATCCTGGAAATCTCCTTGAATTTGTATGGTCCTCCTGGAAATTTTTGTGTAAAATGTCGATGATTGACTGCATTGGTTTCCAGTCATGATAAAACTGGGTACCAGATCTCTTATTTAAGAAACTGGTCGCCCTTTTTTATCTTTGCCAGTTGCCACGGCCCCATGTTGTGCATATCATGTTTTTGTTCGATATTTAGGCAAACTAGTAGATTCGGTACATTGCATAGCAGGCTGAAGCAATGCAAACATGTCCTGGATTTTTTTTTGAAATCCTCCTGGAATCTCCTGGAAATTTGTTCAGTTAAATTTGTAGACACCGCGGTATGTCACACTTGTGTTTTGAGTCACATTTATGAATATTCACATGGCCGTGTGGTACGGTGCTGTAGTTGTGGTCACATGATGACCTGTTTAAAACTCACCGATGGTTTGTGTACCTACGCCAACTCAGCATGCCATCCCTACGGGGTCGGTTAATGAGTAGTAGAGCCTACAGGCTACGGAGTGAAGGTCTAGTGTGGCTGATTGGGGTGGTAGTATATGTGTCATGCTGCACCATGGGTCCAGTTGTTCACTATCACAGGCAATGGATGGCAGGGCTGCATAGTATGCCACGGTACTGCTAGCTCATGCCATTCAGCTGCCACTACTTCCATGATTGTAAAGTGTTGCTGTGCTCAGGTAAGCAGTGCTATGGCAAGTATGTTGACATTTACCTTTAGTTTTGTTGCTATTGATGTTTTTGCGTAAAGGTCGCCTGAGAAAGTTGAACCTGAGGAGAATGAAGACTGGCTGGCATCAGATATTGTCCAGCTTGATAAATGTGAGTAGAACGTAACTGATTCCTCTGAGAACTATTGAAGAGGTGGAACTGAACTGAACTGGTGCAAGAGAGTCATACAGTGACAATGGACTGTCTGATAGCCAGTGTTGTATGCTCACATGGTTGCATGTAGTCACTGAGGCACTGCTGGAGAATTCTTTTATTGCCAGTGTAGAAAGAGTTGTATAAGACAGGTATGATTTAAACCGTTATCCCAAACCTATGACACTTCTAACAGTTACTTCGTGTAAGCCACTTGTGCTAGTAACTTTTGCAAAATAACTGGTGCAAGTGCCACATCCACATGACACACTTGAAAGTTGAAGCACGAAAGTTGCGGGTTCAAAAGTGGTTTCAGTAGCCACTTTTGACAGAAATCTTCTAGATGTGTAATAGGCTTTAATGTAACTTTATAACGATGATGCACTTTTGCTTTAAGCTAGATGCGTGTTCAGGAGGTTTCGACAGGTTGAGTCACAATGCATGCAAATTCTGGTGCTGTGCAAAAGATAAGGACTACATGTTACAGTAACTGCCAAGGTGATCTGGACATAGTATTCTTTTATAAATAGAGTCCTGGCATACCTGCTATAAGCCTGCATCTTGATGGTAAATTGCAGATAACAGTGATCTCGGTCTGACCGTCGATGACACCGGCTTCCAGGCAACGCCGATGACCTTTGCCGGGTTTGCATTCATGTGGACTGGAGTAAGAAGCACCTACGGCGTGAAGCAGGGCAAGGTCTGCTTCCAGGTGAAGGTAATTGTACGCAGTGCAATGTCTTATCAATCTATACTTTTGGTTGTCAGTGTTATTGTTGCTAACAGCAGTGTGATTTTCGTTTTGATTTAGTTTTAGTTATAAGTATTTTTTCGTCCAGTAGTATGAATTTTCGTTTCTGCAGTTTTTTTTAGTTTAGTTAACAAGGTAACGTTGAGTTTGTTTGGTTCTTTGACATAAACATTACACTTAAACTGTCGTGTTTTAGTCAGCTGATTTTTCGCTTTATTTTTTCCCCCAATTTTTTCGTTGTAGTTTTCCTTCATTTTCTTTCTTCTCGTTCTAGTTCGGTTTTAGCTTTAGCTGTTTTGTCTTACTTTCAGTTTTCGTTAGCGAAGAGCATGCTGCCTGGCAGTAACTAGTTCTCAAAGTATGATGGCTGAAGGTATAGGGTAACAAATCAGTGTCGGTATTATTAAACACTGTCTAAGTATCCAGATCATCAGCGGCCACTAGAAGATGTTTGATAGATATGTGATGTGAGTTGACGCACGTGTGGTGTTGTGTGAACTGCAGATAATTGATCATCTGAGGGTCGATCATTTGCCGCCGGAGGAGATGAACCCTCACGTCGTCCGTGTTGGCTTCTCTGTACCAACAACGTCTCTTTCACTCGGTAATACACATCAGCTTGACGTCAGAGTTTAGTTGTTTTGACAATTAAACAATGTAAATACACTGTGTCTCAAAATATGCACCAACTTTGAAACTAATTTCGACGCTGTATCAAGCGAACGCGGCAACTTTGACACCGTTCGGTAAAGAAGACAAAATTTTGATCAAAAACCCGTATGAATGTTAAGATTACAACGCTTGGCAGTTTATAACAGATTCCGGATAAAGGTTGGACGAAGAACAGCATTAATGGTGAAGTTGAGAATGTCCAGAACAGTCAACATGTTAATAGGCAGTGTGATGCGTAATTTTCGTCACTTTTGGTGATGCAATTTAGGACGAATATTAATAAAGTAAAACTGCATTAGCAGTTATTTATTGATTAGTGTATTACGTTTATATGTCTGCAGATTATGTGTGCGAAATATTATGAGCCTAAGCTTATGTTTAAAAAAAATTTCACCTTGTTAATGTTGGCACGTTTGCTTGATATGCATATAGCGTCAAAATTGTCGTTATTTCGGTGTCCAGTTTGAATAACGAAAAGTTGGTAAAAAAAGCAAACCTACACGATAAATGAAACATGCAAACTCTATTCTAGAGTCTTTTGAATATTTCTGCCAAATACCATCAAATACCGTCAAAATCGATGCTTATAATTTTGAGCTATACCGTTTCAAAGTTGGGTCATTTTTGAGACACAGTGTAGATCATGTGCATTACATTATCAGAGTGAAAGCTTTCAGCAGTTATCAAGTAAAACGGACTTATATTCACTAGCTGTTATAATTCTGCGTGTCTTGAATATGATATTGAGGTGGATAACTTTCCTGCACAGTGCCATGTGAAGCAGATTGTCTATAAACAGTTTGAGGCTTGTGTATTTAGATTTAGTTACGTACAATAGTTAAGTTGGTGCTTTTGTAATATTTGGTACTGTCTGTGGTAATTGTTGCATGGTGTGTCTATTGACTCCTCAGCATCTGCTGGTCGAGTGTAATGATGATAATGAATACAGTGATGTATAAATGCAATGTAATGTCTGTCAGGTGAGGAGAAGCTGTCATACGGCTACGGTGGAACTGGCAAAGCTTCCACTGACTGTAAGTTCAGCGACTACGGTCAGCCCTTCGCCAAGGACGACGTCATCACAGCATATGTTGTGAGTTTATCTATAATGTTTATGTGTCACAACTTGGGATAACGCAAAAACCTTCAAGTAAATACCCTTTAGGTACACCCGGGTATTTACGAGTTTGCTTTCCAAATCTGTGAAATTTTGAGAAAATTCGAACCAAAATGGGTAACAACCCAGTTTGAAAAAGTTGAAATCGAGTGTCGGTCTAACTGTGATTATTACCTACAAGTATATATGCCTCTTTCTGCTGTTAACCGTCACATCTTGGTTGGTGGCGTGGCTTAGCGGTAACGAACGCGTTGGTCTCGATCGATGTAGTTACTCTACGCCGGGCCCGGCGTAGAGTAACTACATCGATCGAGACCAACGCGTTCGTTACCGCTAAGCCACGCCACCAACCAAGATGTGACGGTTAACAGCAGAAAGAGGCATATATACTTGTAGGTAATAATCACAGTTAGACCGACACTCGATTTCAACTTTTTCAAACTGGGTTGTTACCCATTTTGGTTCGAATTTTCTCAAAATTTCACAGATTTGGAAAGCAAACTCGTAAATACCCGGGTGTACCTAAAGGGTATTTACTTGAAGGTTTTTGCGTTATCCCAAGTTGTGACACATAAACATTATAGATAAACTCACAACATATGCTGTGATGACGTCGTCCTTGGCGAAGGGCTGACCGTAGTCGCTGAACTTACAGTCAGTGGAAGCTTTGCCAGTTCCACCGTAGCCGTATGACAGCTTCTCCTCACCTGACAGACATTACATTGCATTTATACATCACTGTATTCATTATCATCATTACACTCGACCAGCAGATGCTGAGGAGTCAATAGACACACCATGCAACAATTACCACAGACAGTACCAAATATTACAAAAGCACCAACTTAACTATTGTACGTAACTAAATCTAAATACACAAGCCTCAAACTGTTTATAGACAATCTGCTTCACATGGCACTGTGCAGGAAAGTTATCCACCTCAATATCATATTCAAGACACGCAGAATTATAACAGCTAGTGAATATAAGTCCGTTTTACTTGATAACTGCTGAAAGCTTTCACTCTGATAATGTAATGCACATGATCTACACTGTGTCTCAAAAATGACCCAACTTTGAAACGGTATAGCTCAAAATTATAAGCATCGATTTTGACGGTATTTGATGGTATTTGGCAGAAATATTCAAAAGACTCTAGAATAGAGTTTGCATGTTTCATTTATCGTGTAGGTTTGCTTTTTTTACCAACTTTTCGTTATTCAAACTGGACACCGAAATAACGACAATTTTGACGCTATATGCATATCAAGCAAACGTGCCAACATTAACAAGGTGAAATTTTTTTTAAACATAAGCTTAGGCTCATAATATTTCGCACACATAATCTGCAGACATATAAACGTAATACACTAATCAATAAATAACTGCTAATGCAGTTTTACTTTATTAATATTCGTCCTAAATTGCATCACCAAAAGTGACGAAAATTACGCATCACACTGCCTATTAACATGTTGACTGTTCTGGACATTCTCAACTTCACCATTAATGCTGTTCTTCGTCCAACCTTTATCCGGAATCTGTTATAAACTGCCAAGCGTTGTAATCTTAACATTCATACGGGTTTTTGATCAAAATTTTGTCTTCTTTACCGAACGGTGTCAAAGTTGCCGCGTTCGCTTGATACAGCGTCGAAATTAGTTTCAAAGTTGGTGCATATTTTGAGACACAGTGTATTTACATTGTTTAATTGTCAAAACAACTAAACTCTGACGTCAAGCTGATGTGTATTACCGAGTGAAAGAGACGTTGTTGGTACAGAGAAGCCAACACGGACGACGTGAGGGTTCATCTCCTCCGGCGGCAAATGATCGACCCTCAGATGATCAATTATCTGCAGTTCACACAACACCACACGTGCGTCAACTCACATCACATATCTATCAAACATCTTCTAGTGGCCGCTGATGATCTGGATACTTAGACAGTGTTTAATAATACCGACACTGATTTGTTACCCTATACCTTCAGCCATCATACTTTGAGAACTAGTTACTGCCAGGCAGCATGCTCTTCGCTAACGAAAACTGAAAGTAAGACAAAACAGCTAAAGCTAAAACCGAACTAGAACGAGAAGAAAGAAAATGAAGGAAAACTACAACGAAAAAATTGGGGGAAAAAATAAAGCGAAAAATCAGCTGACTAAAACACGACAGTTTAAGTGTAATGTTTATGTCAAAGAACCAAACAAACTCAACGTTACCTTGTTAACTAAACTAAAAAAAACTGCAGAAACGAAAATTCATACTACTGGACGAAAAAATACTTATAACTAAAACTAAATCAAAACGAAAATCACACTGCTGTTAGCAACAATAACACTGACAACCAAAAGTATAGATTGATAAGACATTGCACTGCGTACAATTACCTTCACCTGGAAGCAGACCTTGCCCTGCTTCACGCCGTAGGTGCTTCTTACTCCAGTCCACATGAATGCAAACCCGGCAAAGGTCATCGGCGTTGCCTGGAAGCCGGTGTCATCGACGGTCAGACCGAGATCACTGTTATCTGCAATTTACCATCAAGATGCAGGCTTATAGCAGGTATGCCAGGACTCTATTTATAAAAGAATACTATGTCCAGATCACCTTGGCAGTTACTGTAACATGTAGTCCTTATCTTTTGCACAGCACCAGAATTTGCATGCATTGTGACTCAACCTGTCGAAACCTCCTGAACACGCATCTAGCTTAAAGCAAAAGTGCATCATCGTTATAAAGTTACATTAAAGCCTATTACACATCTAGAAGATTTCTGTCAAAAGTGGCTACTGAAACCACTTTTGAACCCGCAACTTTCGTGCTTCAACTTTCAAGTGTGTCATGTGGATGTGGCACTTGCACCAGTTATTTTGCAAAAGTTACTAGCACAAGTGGCTTACACGAAGTAACTGTTAGAAGTGTCATAGGTTTGGGATAACGGTTTAAATCATACCTGTCTTATACAACTCTTTCTACACTGGCAATAAAAGAATTCTCCAGCAGTGCCTCAGTGACTACATGCAACCATGTGAGCATACAACACTGGCTATCAGACAGTCCATTGTCACTGTATGACTCTCTTGCACCAGTTCAGTTCAGTTCCACCTCTTCAATAGTTCTCAGAGGAATCAGTTACGTTCTACTCACATTTATCAAGCTGGACAATATCTGATGCCAGCCAGTCTTCATTCTCCTCAGGTTCAACTTTCTCAGGCGACCTTTACGCAAAAACATCAATAGCAACAAAACTAAAGGTAAATGTCAACATACTTGCCATAGCACTGCTTACCTGAGCACAGCAACACTTTACAATCATGGAAGTAGTGGCAGCTGAATGGCATGAGCTAGCAGTACCGTGGCATACTATGCAGCCCTGCCATCCATTGCCTGTGATAGTGAACAACTGGACCCATGGTGCAGCATGACACATATACTACCACCCCAATCAGCCACACTAGACCTTCACTCCGTAGCCTGTAGGCTCTACTACTCATTAACCGACCCCGTAGGGATGGCATGCTGAGTTGGCGTAGGTACACAAACCATCGGTGAGTTTTAAACAGGTCATCATGTGACCACAACTACAGCACCGTACCACACGGCCATGTGAATATTCATAAATGTGACTCAAAACACAAGTGTGACATACCGCGGTGTCTACAAATTTAACTGAACAAATTTCCAGGAGATTCCAGGAGGATTTCAAAAAAAAATCCAGGACATGTTTGCATTGCTTCAGCCTGCTATGCAATGTACCGAATCTACTAGTTTGCCTAAATATCGAACAAAAACATGATATGCACAACATGGGGCCGTGGCAACTGGCAAAGATAAAAAAGGGCGACCAGTTTCTTAAATAAGAGATCTGGTACCCAGTTTTATCATGACTGGAAACCAATGCAGTCAATCATCGACATTTTACACAAAAATTTCCAGGAGGACCATACAAATTCAAGGAGATTTCCAGGATTTCCAGGAGTTGTCGACACCCTGCATACCAGATTACTACTTTCACCAATATCAACAACGTCATCAAAACGGCTGCAAAGTTCTGTCAGGCAGAGTGTAGGAATTGAGGAATTTCATACACAGACAGAACCGGGTCACTGGGTCACTGGCAATTTGTGTCAGGTCAGTGTGATGAAACACAACTCATAAATCAGCTAAAGCCACAATAACTAGGCCTACCTGTAAGGTCTATGCATGACATACGACCGGATACTGGGTCATGGTTTGACGGCATCCGGGTCAGGTCAGGTCGGGTCATGTTTACTAACCCAAATGGTCACATATCAAACTTCAGCTTCAATTCTCTCCCAATAAGCAGGCAGCCTTCTCCCATATCTCCGCAGCCTTCGGCAAACATAATAAAATCCTGCATAGTAAGAACTCACCTTGACACGCGTCTGCGTTCACGCGACTTTGACCTTGAACGACGGTGACGTTCATTTGACCTTGACCTGCTGCGGCGTCTCCGTGGTGAACGCGACCTTGACCTGTGTGATCTGCGCGTGACATGCATCCATGTAGTCAATTGATCAATCAATCAAGAAATTTTTCAGGTGGCCTAAGTAACAAGCTGCTACCACAAGGACCCCACAGAGTAACAGACTAGGCCGGGATATGACAGTCGAAACAGATGCAGTTTTAGTCGTTTTCTAAAGGTGAGCAGAGATGGTGCTGAGGTGATGTCGACTGGTAGGTCGTTCCATGAGTGACAAGAAAGGCGCGGTGACCAATAGTAACTTAGCGGCACAGTTCCAGATAGACGAACCTTTCAAACAGACAAAGAGTGATCCATCCGAGGTCCGAGTGTTCAAGCAAGTCGCCAAGGTGGAGGGGAGTGGGATTGGGGAGGTAGTGTCCCACTCCCCAGCTTACTAGAGGGTCTGGGGTGGCGTCGAATGCTTCCCCAGTGAGGCCCTGGGTGAAGCCCCGACAGGCCATATGTTTTGGTGCATTTGGAGCTTGAAAAGTCCATTTGGTGACAAGAAATATGCTATATTTGACAGATTCTGTCAAACGCAAAATTTCGTGAATCCGGTACGGGATGGTCGGAATACACCTATAAAGCGGGAAAATTCTGTCAAAAGCGGGAATGTTTGCATGTCTGGTCTGAACTGCAGTTTACACTAACAAAAACACAACACGCAGGATTTACAAAAAGTGAAAAGTACATAGTTTCCTTCACCTACAAGTTGATATTGAAAACGAAACCACAGCCTGTGTGCATAAAAGTTTTATCCAATTTAGTAGAATATCTTCTGAAAACATAAACAGTGTCAGAAAGTAGAACTTGACGGACCTGTGCCGGTCGTCACTCGGAGACCTGGACCGCTTACGACGCTCCCTGCGATCTGACAGATATACGCACACTCAGCATATCCCCAGCAAGCTAAACAGATCATCATTAGTGGCTGAAGACTGAGCAAAAGTATTTCAACAACAAACAGTATAACATACTTCAAACAGTACAGATTTGCAAGGACAACAAGTGTAAAGTCCAGATGAGCTGAAACGATAATACCCACTAGCAACAGATTAAGTAAGTAAGTAAGTAAGTAAGAGATTTATATAGCGCCAAAGTCTCGGAAGAGAATCAGGGTGCATTACAGGGGCCGCTAGGGGCAAGATGGGCTGAAATAAAGTATAGCATCTTTTTATAGCATCTTCATCCAAAACATTTCGGTACAATTCTGTCTGCCAACTTAAATTTATGAAATTCTAAATTTTTGACATTTTAACATTTTGACTGTCACCGTGGTCAGATTTTGCGTTTTTTTATTCACACAAAATGTTGTGTAAATCGGACAATACATTGCCACGATATGGCTGTAAACTACATTTTCCAATACGACGGACGCAATTACATCTTGATTGTAGAAATCTGAGTTTTCATAAAAATACTTATACCATAGTCATTATCTGACTCAGTACCAAGTTTCATCATAATCGGACAATGAATTTCATATTAGCGATCGTCCAACATTATGGATTTGTGACGCCAAACACAGTGTTGGTCCCAGCATAACACTAAAATTTCACATTAATTGGCTTTATTAGCAGTAGATTCGTTGTTGTTTTTGTAATTAATTGTAGTTATATCAATGAGCAACAGGTATATGGAAGAGGAGAGATTAGCATGACATCATCAGCTATGACTGTGAACAACTGGGTATAAATGCAAGCTACAACGGAACATTAACACCACATAAGAGGAAACAAATATCTCGCAGCTCATCGTGCTAACGACAGCTAAAACTAGGGTTAGGACGATTATGTGAAAACCCGATAGTCCGATAGTCGATACTATCGGTCAAAACAATCGGCCGATGCGATAGCGCTCCGATAGTTTCAGAAGGTCATTAACGCGAGATGA
>Ga0056114_1000867_pt1 | contig 12194 bp, 6 predicted proteins | sample WorMetHERISLAND1_FD_77005 | JGI IMG/M metagenome (GOLD analysis project Ga0056114, IMG submission 77005) | Marine gutless worms symbiont microbial communities from Max Planck institute for Marine Microbiology, Germany - Olavius loisae HERON... ...
ATTTTTGACATCCGGGCACTCTGACGCTCAGCCCTGAGCGTCAGAGTGCCCGGATGTCAAAAATTACAAATGACGGCTTATAATCCGGTCTTTATAGCTGTACCCACTAACTTACTTTACTTACTTACAATTGAGAATCTGAAACACTGATGACTGACTCCCGGCACAAACACAGACAGACGGACGGAGAGACAGACAGAGAGACAGACAGAGAAGAAGAGACAGCAGCATACAGTGATGTGTCTATGTGCTGGTGGATGTTTGTCCTGTCACAAGACAAAGACCTTGAACCTGAACTTGACATGCCACTATCTCCGTTAGTTACTAATCGGTCTTGAAGCAACCCTATAACACAGAGACATGCACACGCAGAAATCATTTCTGATCTCACAGTAGCACCATACGGTAAATAGACTGTACTTTGAAACACACATTACATACGAGCCTACCATCAGGAATTGACACAGGAATTGTTCGGCAACACCGCATGAATGTCAGATGAAACAGATGCCAAGAAGATCTTAACTGCTTCCTCTCGGAGAACTAGAGGAGACCACCTAGTACTGCGTGGATGAAGACTATCCAGCAAGACCTGAAATCCAATACCCTCCCTCTCGATGAAGTTATTGATGTGGCTCAGAATCGTCCACTCTTGACACTGATGTCTACCATTACACACTCCTAGTGGTGCATGCCAGAAATGAATGAATGAAGGTGACAATGAGTACTATTAGTATTAAAACAAGAACACAGTGGGAGCTTAATTCTTCTTAATTTCTCTTCCTTATATGCTGCCTTCTATGGCAGGCAGTATATAAGGAAACATTCATTTAAACGTTCACCATGAACAATTTGCAGCAAAAAAGTAAATTGGCTAAATGATTTTTTATTTTCTCAGCAATCGCTTAAGAGTTTTGATGTGAAATTTAACATCATCTACAAGTAACCAGAAAAGAGAACCTGGTAATCTTTAATTACGGCAACGTCACTGAAAACGAGATTATAAAACATACGTTGAGAGCCAGCGGCTGAGTAGGTCAGTGCAGACTGCGGCCGACAAGACCGAGTGAGTGAACACAGATTAGCAGACACAGACTGGCTACACTTCTCCATCTCCAACGCAATCCGCTGCACACATCCAGTTCATGTCAATGCTGTGCGACGAAATAGTGTGAAATTCCCGGGGATTTACTACACCACAGGTAGCGTTATGCAGCAACATGTCACTGCCTTGAACACATAAGCACTGTTCTTTGTTCTGTCATGAAGCACAGAAGCACTATCTGCTGAAAGTGCGGCCTCCAATACGAGAGCTTCCGTGACATAGTATGGCTCACAGGCATACAGCATGATTGGCTGACTGACCAACGACGGACTTTTTGCTTTGTTATAATTGGTCGTCAAGTCATCCCACAATCCGTTGCTGCCTCCAGCTAAAAACCGATCTCATTATCTGCCATACTGGGATGCAAAATAATTTCAGTGATCGGTGGCCTCATTGCACTACTGGCCAGTATGGTATCCAGACGAATATTTCAAAACATCCTTGATGTGAACAAAGAAATAGAAAACCCCATCGCCGGTATCTTACCACTTCACGTCAGAAGACTTGTGATGTGGCCACAACATCAAGGCACTAGACATACAGTATTACATTAGCCCTTTCATGCCCACTGTTGCCATATGGGTACAGCTATAAAGCATCCTGCACCAGACCGGGTTAAGTTATCACCTGTAATTTTTGACATCCAGGCTGTCAAAAATTACAAATGACGGCTTAACCCAGTCTGGCACAGAATGCTTTATAGCTGTACCCATATGGTAACAGTGGGTGTCAAAGGGTTAGACACAGAGCAGTAAACCAGACCTGTTTGTTCAACTGACACTCCAGTTCGGCAAGCTGACGCTTTCTCTCCTCAAACTCCGCCTGTTCTTTGTAGAACTGTTTCCTATCGTCGTTGAGCTGTCGACGCTGATCAAGCAGTTCCATCGCCGACAGTAGTGGAGTGACACTTGAAGACGACGGTTCCTTTCACATCACATTACAACTGTCGGCACATTGCCGTCGACAGTTTACGCTGTAAAGGAGAACTTTCGGCTGTCACAAGGGTCACGGTTAAGACGAATAGGGGATTAATGTCACACTGGACACATTAAAGGTCAGTCATTTCAGAGATGATCTTGTCAGCCAATCTCAGGACTGGTGCAAAACGGAGCTACAATCAAGAACAACACAGAAAATCTAAACAATCAGCAAAAAAAGCTACTGACATAGGCACAAATTAAAGCAAATGAAACTAATGCATGACACGGATTAAGACTACTCTACAGCTCGCAGGGCCCACATGGGGCCACAACGTTTGGATGAGCCTAGAGACAGTGCACTTCCAGTAGACTCTTCCATGTTGTAGGATCTTAAAACGTGTGTTCTACTGAGTCTTTCTCGTCAAACTGTCTTGTCTTGTTCAGACAGTGTCCAATTCTCAACACTCTGTCATGATGTGTTTAAGCATGACGACTAACAAGCAGTATTACTAAGTTAGTGCAAGCTGTGTCTTCCGAACGAAAGCTTCTAAGAACTGCTGGATAAAGAGATTTGACAGGACAGATGCCTTTCCTGATGCCAAACGAAAACTGATTTTAACAGAAAACCGTGGAAGCATCACAGCTCGGCTAGTTGTACAGTACTCAACACATGCAAGACACTTTCTCACATCGTCATCATCAGTGGCTGCCAGTGACATGACCTCTTCACCTGACGGCCACTCGTGCTGTCCCACCTGCTGCTGCTTGGCCACATCTGCTGTGCCGTGGAGTTGTCTTGTCACGTGTGGACACAAGCCGACAGCTGAAACAAACGACACATTGCATTTGTCACTAACAACAACACACGACTTATATAGCAGGCAACAATTTAGTACAATACCAAGGTTAGCTCGGTGGCACTACTGGTAGCGCGTCGGACCAACAATCAACCAACGATCGGAAGGTTGCGGGTTCGAGGACTACTAAAGTAGTGTGTATCACAGTGTTGACAGGTAACCGCATGGGGGTGAACTGCCCGCTGTGGCCGGCCGCCACTCCTTCTTACGAGCTGTAGGAAGTTGGAGTTTAGACTGTCAGCATTTGACGGACTCGGATCTGGCGTGGGTAAATGGTAAGAGCGGTAGACAAAGCTGATGCTATGCTGACGCTTTCCAGCGCTCTATAATATCGGAAGCCATTTACCATTTTTAGAAATATTTATGCAGTTTTATAATTTTCAGTCTTCCTAACTAGAAGCCAGAACTGTGCATCCTGTGATGAAACAGGACTTTCCCAGAGAACAGGAGCAGTTATGGCTGGAGTTCAACTCCAAAAATACAGAACGGGAGTAAAAAAAAGTTGGAAATCAGAACCACATACCCCATTCAGATCAGTTAATGTTTCTATGCGTAAATTCAACAATCAATTTTTTACCAAGCTGGATATGAACTGCTTGGCTAAGTGCCAAGTGGTTAACGAGAACAATGTCAGTAGGTCAATGGTAAAACTGATATTGTGCATCCAAGTCAATAACAGGACGACAGTATCTGTGTGCACATGTAATTTTTTTACCACCATGCAACTTCAATCAATTTTACAAATGCAGAGAGCAGTGATTCAGATGGTGGCATGATCTGTGGCGCAAGTGAAGAAACCAAAAAGTACAGAAAGAACTACACAAAAACAATGGCACATTGACCTAATCCCCTCCCGACCACCCACATAGATCAGAATAAGATTTTGCACATACTGAGAGCTAGTTCTAAACTTCAGTTTCATAAAAATCAGTTGTAAGGTTTTGGATTCAGTGCTGTGCAGTTCGAAAGTCACTCTTTCCCATTTACTCTGTCATTGGCTTATACAACCAATTACCATACACGCCAGCAGGACCTGAAATCTAGTAACCACCTCCCCAAATGAGGCAACTGACGTCGCTCAGAATCGTCCACTCTGGAAACTGGAAACTGACGTCTACGTTTTGTGCTATGCACTTCTAGTGGTGCTTGCCATAAATGTTGATGATACAAGCCAGAACAAGTTATTAAGCTATTTCCTCACAGGCAAGTAATTAAACAGAACATGACAAATGCAACAATATTTCATTACATGAAGATGTTTCCAGCATGTGTACATAGTTCCTCAGCTGTGTGATTTTCTGCCTCAATTCCCGCCTGACATCATCTTCTATCATTGCCAACGGAAGACTCATCTGACCTAAAAGCACACTGCAGTGAGTGAAATGTTGCTGTATGATGTTGGCACTGTTGTAACGACAGAATCACTGAGCTACAACGTACATACTAGCGGCCTGTACAACACTGCAGCACTTGTGTTCCTGCACGAGCACTCCATATCCGGACAGTACTTGAGTTCCAACAGTTGCAAAATGGTCTTGTCTATACTATTTCTCTCAACGTGATTGATTGATTAATTCATACATAATTTTCATATATCAACCTACACATAAAAAATTTAGCACCAGAAAATGACTCCCACAAAAGAAAACCATGCATAAACATAATCATAAACAAAACTAAAACAAAACCATAAACATAACAGGAAACAACACCAATACCGCAGCAGTATAACATCAACGGACCGAAGAAGTACCAAGAACACTGAAGACTGCTCCAGAAAACAAAAGTTCTACTGTGTGTGCACAGCTATCCAATGGTGCAGCATTCTGGAAACTGGATTAATAACTTGAGAGTGTCCCATCACTGGACACCCTCACTTAGTTTTTCTCTAACCACACAACTTACCAACTTGCTTTTCTGGTTGACACACTGGTGTTTTGACTTATTCCAGATACAATAGCAAACCAATCGGTGAAATCTGGTACCAGCTGCTGAAAGCTGGGTAGTAAACAGGCACACCAGGGACTGTCATTACCTTGCAGCTTCTGCACCACAGACAAGGATAATATTAATAGCTGCTGAGCTAGAGCATCATAAAGACACTGACAGACAAGTCGTGATCAACGAGAGCAAAGCAAACTGACAGGGTGATATGTGTGTCGTGTCATCAGGACTGCCGACAGTCAAACAGTCACTGGCGTTCATTTCACTGTTCACTGGCTCAGTCTCATCCGACTACAGACACACACAGACAGACATGCAGACATATACACACAGACATGCAGAGAGACATGCAGACACAAACACACACAATAATAAGACACAACACAAACAACAACATTCAGCTTGCTGCATGGCCGATAGTCACATCACCAACTGATTAGAAGCCATCAGAATTATATGACACTAGTTTATTATTGACAGTTTTTAGCCGACCGTACTAAAGGTCGCGCTATTGGCACACTGTTGCATCCATCTGTCGCCGTCTGTCTGTGACGTTATGTATTGAGGCTAAACGGTGCGTCCTAGAGCAAAAGTTACTATTGAGAGCCTATAGGAAGTCGTATATGATAAAAAGATTGGTACGAAAATGAATGACCTTGACCTTTGTTTAGAGGTCGTATCAAGGTCACGTCAACCGTTGCGTTACATTTGACGTTGAATATCTCGGAAACAGTAGAGATAGAGGTTTAGTTCCAAAGGACTAACAATAGAAAATGGCATACGGGCTATCGAATGGTCACGTGACCGATGACGTCACGTGACCTTGAAAGGTCAAACTCGTGACCCCAATATGCTTAGAGCGCAATTTCTCGAAAACTACTTGAGCTAAAAACTTCAAATTTGGTGGGCAGCTTTGTATTGGGAATGCCGAGCAGGCGCACAAATAATTTCTCTGAAAGTGGGCGTGGCCTAAGTCACGTGGCCCCTACAATTTTTGGCATACGATCAAACATATCTTTAAAACTACTTGAGGTAGAGACTTCAAATTTGATACACGGCTTTGTATGGGCAATGTCGAGCAGGCGCACAAATAAATTTCCCTGGAAGTGGGCGTGGCCTAGGTCACGTGACCCCTACAATTTTTGGCAGTACGGTCGGCTATCCTAGTGACAGCTTGGCTTCTTGTTCTTTAACTGGTCAATTTCAATTAGTCTGCAGCGAGGCAGATATCTTATATCCACAGCGGCTAATGATATGAGAAGAGGCAGAGTTAGAGCCACTGCGAATATGTCACTTTGTCAGCTGCAACTACGCCTGGAATTAATAAAATGTTTACGTATGAAAAGTATCATTTAGATCATCACTGCAAGTTAAATGATCATTCCGTGAACCAAGGGCTTGACTTCTCCCGTCCCGTTATTTCATGAACGTCTGTCTATGCCAACTGACGAGATGCAATGATTCCATTATGTCCTGCGACATTCAGCAGTCAGAAGAATGTCATTGACAACACAAGAGACAACACAAAAAACTGACGGCTAACGACGACACGCATGCCAACAACGATGATAAAAGTGACGACGATATAGTCACCACATCTTCACGTTGATCAGACTGAGCACAGCCGCGTGTGAGAGTCGACAGTTCTGTCAGTAAGTATGTAAGAATGTTGCGAAGCTCGTGGTTCTCGACGGCGAGATGCTTATGTTTCTCTTCGTGACTGCCGATGACACTGCGATACATCTCGTCCTGTACGCTGTAACAACAAGCATCACATTCACACAAACAGACACGGCAACATTGTCATATCAGCAACAGTCGGTATCAACTGTGGCGAGGCTCCATTGTATAAACTTTGAAGTGCACACACACACGCATTGTCTCACTAATAACAATGTAAACAAATGAACGAATGAGCGTTTAAAAACCACAAATAAATATATCTGAGAACATCTCTGCATCCTCCAAACTATCAGTGTCGACAGTGTGCTTACACAACCAACGATGAACCCTACGAAGTGAAAGACAGTTTCAGGTTAACGGCATGCATCATTACATGTCTGCAGTGAATCAAATATTAACAACACGAGAGAATTTTCTTGTGTAAAATGCAGCACAAAGTAATAGTGGCACTGACACAGTGTTAAGCCATGAATGCCTGGTTACTACACAGCTATAGACACAATTCAAATGAGTAAGTAATCAGTACGTAGGAAGGTCAATTTGTAGTGCACATTACCGTAGAACCCACGAACCTACAGATGTGCTGGTAATTTGACAACAAAAACACCTTTAGCTGGCATTTGAAACTAATGAATGGACTGCACAGGATGTCCAGTCATGCCAGCAACAGAAAAGACCTGATGGCCATAAATGCTCAGACAGCAGCTGATGACTGTCGTCTTCTGAGACCTGGAGACAGAAATCTACATGCCGCGGTGGAGGGAAAAAGTTACAACTTACAAATTAATTACTGCACTAAACAATGAGCAGAAACCAGTGATATTAAGATGTCAGATGTGGCTTTAAATTCCAAATTCTTACCTAAGACCACTACTAATAGGAATCTGTTGTCCTCGAGACATTCCCAGCAGTGACAATAGGAATGCATTGACCTTTAACTTGAATATAACATTCTTGAATATAACATTGTTCCGGGCAGTTTAATTACATCATAGACTTCATAGCGACACACACTATCAACTCACCTGCTGCTTGCCAACTTCCATCGACCACGCTTACCATCACTTCTCAACAGGACATCGGACATCTCCAAGCCTCCTGTCAATCAATCATCAAATCACTCACACGAGTCACAGTAATTATCACAATTATTGTTAGCGTTACTCTGATTATGTTGACTAAGGGCAGCAAAAACAACATATCCCAGAAATTTCTAGTCAAAAACGAGACGAACCTGCTGTAACCACAGAGTATTGAACAATGCTGACGCTGCGATTACCATGAAAATGTGTAGCCGTATTAGTCAGGGTTCCCACTCTTTCACTGGAAAAAATCCAGGACTTTTCCAGGACTTTCCACGACTCCAGTGAGAAATTTTCCAGGACCTTTTCAGAGCCCAGAAATGCTTAAATATAAAGAAAAACACCTTTTACTCACAACATTCTGAGTATAGTCCATTGCAGAAACTGTAGCATGAAGTAAAATGTTGACTGTAGTTGTTTTCAGAAATAAGTAAAACTAAAAGTCAACACAAACTGGGACATTTATTATTTCTGCTTGTTTTCCATTAGAACAAATAAAAATTGCGTAATTTTCAAGGATATTTTTTCAGGACTTTCCAGGACCAAAGTGCTTTTCCAGGACTTTCCAGGTCCTGGAATTTTCAAGAAAAAATCCAGGACTTTCCAGGACTTTCCAGGAGACGTGGGAACCCTGATTAGTGCAAGTCTTCAACGCATTATTAACAGGTTAAAACAAATAACATTGTCTCTGCAATAAGTCTTCTGAAATGCTATTCATATGGGAATGGTGAGAAACTAATGTGTGACTTCTGCACATCCAACTGATACTTAACATATTAATATCAAAAGCTGGAACTAAAAAAATGAAAACCAACGAGCAGTATTTTCGGGCCAAGACCTAATCCATAAAAGCAGTCCATAAATTTCAATCATGATTAAGAATTAATGCATTAATATGTTAATCAAATCTACTGCACCACCCAAATTATACTGACCAGTAATCAACAAATTACACCAGAATGAACTGTATAAAACAATAATATGACAGTGAATTGCCAGCTGCTTTACATCATGAAATGATCAATTACATGTGCCTGCAATGTGCATGAATACAGAACGAACATAAATGCAGAACTAAAGCTAAAATACTAGAAATACTTGCCGAGTTTTGTTTCCGTTTTGCCATCGACGAGTAAAGAGTGGAGTCGCTCCTTCAACCTGGCAAGTTCCGACTCTTTCTTACGCACTCCATGCTTGTACTGAGCATCTCTGTTCTGTATGACGACCAGCAGCCTCCGGACCTGGCCAAAGAGCAGCTCACGCCCTTGAGATGGAGGACACAATGTATACTGGTCAGAAGAAGCAAACACTTGATCATCAGGTTTGACCAGTTGTGAAATACTTACTAACTTTACCACTCTGTACTAAAGGTAATACTGAGCTACATTACACCATAAGAAACTATGCAAATACTTAATAAGGCAATATATAACCGCACTAATTTTAGATGTGTCATTAACATATCGGCCTTAACGTTGACAAAGTTGATAAGTTGTTAATTCAAAGTGAAATTCTTTAAAAAACAACCTCTATTTGTTATTGCTGACATTTCGGCTTCGACTGGAGCCTTCGTCGGAATGGTCTGTCTAATTGCCATTCGCTGCTCAGTTTCGGGGTGAACAGGATGTCGTAGATGTGGGAGAGTTTTTTTAAGAGTTTCATTTTGAATTAGCTTATCGTTCAACCTATGAAAGACATCTGATAAGTTGCAATTAGAGAACTCTTATGCCATCTGCCTAGTAAACCTATTGTGTCTGCCTGTCAACAGAGAACAGACAGCAAGTGAAGACAAAGACCTCATCTTTCTCAGTCTTCAGTTTGCCTGTGAGTATCTTGTTGGCTCTCGTCAGCTGTTTCTCATGCTGTTCAATCTGTCTGAGGTCTCTGTCTCGCTGCTCCAGCTGACCAATCAGACGCCTCCGATCCTGCTGCATCCGTTCCACGTCCATCTCGGCACAGTGTTTACTGCGTTGACGACAACACACACGCACAGCTTTATCACTGGCTTGCCAACACTAGCGCCACAGACCAGCACAGACAGGCAGATGACATCTATGTGATTATCGCCATGGCAAATGTCAGCGGTCGACAAGCAGAACTGGACAATGTCGAACTATGGTTGTGGATCAACAATCTCTAGGTCAATCCTGCCAACTATGTCGACAGCATCTTTGTCAATAAGAGACAGAAGTCTACAACACAGCTACCAGTGCCAATACAGAACATTACACGTGTCAGTCATCAGGATTCTAGGTGTGACATTTACTAACAGTCTGTCAGTTGCCGAACACATTCAAGCCATGTAATCAACTCACGTGTGCTTTGAGAATCCTGCAAACAGCCTTCGTTATCCCAGTATCTTTAAACAAATCACATTAACATAATCCTTGCTCTATGCACAGCATGGGCAAAAAAATAATTTTGAGAAAAATCCACTGAGAAACTAAATTAAATTTTAGTTTTGCAAGGTGTAAATGTCCGGAGTGGATTGTTTAAAATATTGTATAATTCTCACAATGTATATGAGTGATACCAGGAACGACATTCAGTCATACATGCAAGCTTTCTCAAAGGCTGCAGTAAAAAGGCCAATCTGATTACACCATCAAACAAAGGACTACATGACATGACTGCTTTGACCACTGTAATGCTGTATGATGCTAGCTACTTTAATGAGGTGCAAATGAACACAAGCAAAACATGGGAAAACATCCAAAGTATGAGACTGCAAGTGAATGTACACCTTTCCTGTAACTCGTCACGAGTTATGTTACATCTGCGGAAACGCTGAAGCAGAGCGTAGGCCGCATTCACAACGGAAGTCAAATGATGAGACTCATCTCTGCAGAATGACGACAGGCCAATCGACGTGAATTCCTGCACACAGTCACAAACAGATTCAGCTGTCTGAGAAAATCAGATTCAAACAAGGAAAGTGCACTCTTGCCAATATGCAGATCCATACCAACGTAATAATAGATTTGACCTCGAGTTCTCGACCACGAAATCAAATGGCTTTGAAGAATTGCTAAAAACTACCATTATATGCCAAGTTTCACTGAATTAATTGGTTTTTGCCACTTACAAAATCAGCTTGACTAATTATTAGGGCTGGGACTTAACGGCGTTAATTATTGCAACTGATATCTTAATTTTTCAGACTGTCAGTTTTTTACTTTATGATTAAAATTAATCTATGCCACTCTTGTGTTCTACATTATGTTATGCTGACCAAGATAGTTGCCTGCTTCTGTAACAACCAGACACCAGAATGATGCTGCTCTTAGCATATGTGACTTTCTATTACTCGGTACAATATATCTAATTAATTATCCCATGGAGGCTGCAATAGTCCTTATACTTACAAAGTCCTGACAGAAAACACTGTGCTGACATACAAATGGTGACACTTTACAGATGTCATACCAGCAACAGGTGTTTTGCACTTGCCTAAATGATAACAAAATGAAACCTGATTCAAGTACGATAAGCATTCGTCGACATTATCATCAGTGCAGAATGGCAGTTCACAGCCGTCATCCTCAAGGGCACGTGTCAACTGATCTGAGAACGACAACGGAGATTTGCCGACTGAAGAAGTCATCCTTGTGCAGGAACTGCAAAACGAAATCAAAACTATACCATTCATGTCATAATTCTGCATAACAACAATGTTCAGTCACAAACAATAAATGTAAAAATAAGACGTGAACATCTACAAACTTGGTCGGTGGGCTAACTAACTTGACAACCCATTTGGATCATGCTAATCATCTTGGTCGGCCTCTAGTCGAAGTGTTCAACCTTCACAGAACGCAAAACATCTACGTAACTTAAATGCATGTCAAAAATGATTTCTTAAACTTTCAAGATCCTTTTTGTTATATATATATATAAACCAGCCTCCTGTATCCATCACATCACCTCATCTCCTCCCACCCCGTTGTAATACTTCTTCCATTTGTAGGCTAAGTTCCAGCACACCTCTTTCTCGTCCAACCTCATGCACTAGAAAGTCCGAATCATTTATAAATTTTGACCACAATAAATACCAACCACCTGTTATCTACAATGCATTGACTGACGACAGGTAGCCTATCTCGTCTAGGTTTACGGCTATTTTCTGATTTCATGACCGCCATGCGTATAACCGTTTAGAGACTGAGTCACTGAGGGGGCGGTCACGGCGTACCGGTAAAAACGGAGGTAACAACCCTACCTGTCCCTAGATCGGCAAGACCATCAGTGCATCAGCAATAATTCCACATTTTCTCTGCTTACTAAATAATTCACTTTAATCCATTTATAATTATGCATGCAAACAAAAACTTTAACTTTTACAACTTTTACAACTAAACAAAATGTAAACAAAACTCGACTGCGATGAATCATACCCATTAGCCAAACAATAATAAACAGAATTATTCAGTAAGTAACTCGCCAGGTAACTCATCAGTTGCAGAATGCATCATTCATGCTGCAGTGCACGCACGGTGCACCCGCATTAAAGATCGTCCTCAAGTCGTCACAAACGTCGATAAATGTGGATCAGTAGTCGTGCAGCTGATACTTGTAGTAAACTTGGGGTTCTTGTGGAGGGAGA
>Ga0056114_1000868_pt1 | contig 12189 bp, 8 predicted proteins | sample WorMetHERISLAND1_FD_77005 | JGI IMG/M metagenome (GOLD analysis project Ga0056114, IMG submission 77005) | Marine gutless worms symbiont microbial communities from Max Planck institute for Marine Microbiology, Germany - Olavius loisae HERON... ...
CCGGATTCACCGGTCCTGCTGGAGCAACTGGAGCATCTGGAGCAACTGGTATTGCTGGTGATAGAGGAGACACAGGAACCGCTGGAAATACTGGGGCCATCGGTTGGTTTCATTTTTTGTTTAATGTTGCTAATTGCGTGGCTCGAGGAGTGAGCACTATTTAAATTTGTTTTAATCAGACTCTGTCTGTCTATATTATAATTTGATGTGATATTTCATTTCATTGTAATATTTCCCTATGCTTTTCTGATTGTTCTTTGCACAGGAACTCTGTTTGAATCATGTGTTTGATGATGCTGTTAAGTAATAAAAATGTGAAAACAATTAATTGTTAGATGTGCAAAACGTTGTGTTTTGTAAGTAATAACAGTTTCATAGTTTTTCTAGTTTAAAGATTTATAGATTAAAGATTAATAATTAATATTGATACCAATGCGATGTGGACTTGGTTGAACATCCTTAATATCAGGAGAACAAAATTGTAACGTAATATAATATGCCAAGTGGCACATAAAAACGTCCCCAAATTTTTAATACTGTTAAACTGCTTAACAATGTTAAAATAAAAGGCAATAATCTATTAAAAAACAATAAATGCTGAATAGCATTGGAAATCTGACATTGATCCATTTTGCTGTAACAGTAAACAATGCAAATAGCATTGTGTGTCTGAAACGTAAAAATCATTAGTTAGTCCATTGTGCCAAAATACATGAAATCTCTCAGCTGTAACAGGGACTGGCGAAAACTGTGCTGAATCGCCCCGTCATTCTGCTGTCTAACTGCATTCAGTCGTCTTTTCCATTGTGCAGTGGATTTTTTAACTGTCTCAAGGGAGACCTCTTTCCATTTGTTTGTGATACATGCAGTCTCTTTGAGGTTCTGTAGATTTGTGAATGGAGCCTTTGTATATCAAATCCTGCAGGATATCTTAAATGCAGTAATCCAAAGAATTAGATTGCAACATGGAGAATATGATGCCCAGTCATCAGCAGCTATGAAGCCTGGTTGTTCTCTCGTAGAAACTGTTGCGCCGCTTTTGAATGGTGTGATGCAGCACTGTCTTGCATAGACACAGAGTCACTGCCGGGATAAAGTTGACAACATTCAGGTAGTAAGGAATTCTCCAACAGATTCTGGTCAACTTTTGCTTTTTTGTGGACCAATGAAAGACAGTGGTATAACCAATTACCAAAGCAATTCTGCACAGGCTGATCAGATGTGCCCTTTTAAGGGTAAATGTTGGGGACGTTTTCTTATGTGCCACCCAGTATTTATCACCCAGTATTTATCTGCACTATCTATTAATGGTAGTATTGTGATTGTGTACAGGAGCTACAGGGCCTGTTGGTGCAGTAGGTTCTGCTGGAGCCAGGGGACCAGCAGGTCCTGCAGGGCTTCCAGGAGACACTGGTGCTGATGGTGACACTGGTCCTCCTGGCTTTACTGGATCTCCAGGACCACTCGGTTTCACTGGATTTACAGGGATTTCAGGAAGTACTGGATTCACAGGTTCCATTGGGCTGCCTGGTGATACTGGAGGCTCTGGTGGACCTGGTGCTACTGGGGCTACTGGCGTCCCAGGATTGTCTGGAGCAGCTGGTCCAGCTGGAGCAGTTGGAGAACCGGGATCCGCTGGAGACCCTGGGGCTAGTGGGCCACGTGGAGCAACAGGCTTCAGTGGACTTCCAGGTAATCGTGGAAGTGTAGGAGAAACTGGTGCAACTGGAGCGACTGGAGCAGCTGGTAACATTGGACAAGCTGGTTTCACAGGTGCACGTGGATTTACTGGGCCGCCCGGCTTTCAAGGATCAGTTGGTGCACCTGGTAATACCGGGATGATCGGGATTGTGGGAAATACTGGTGCTAGTGGCAACACTGGAGCAACTGGCGCAACTGGTGCATCTGGTCCTGTTGGGTCACGTGGGGCAGCAGGTCAAGCAGGACCTCCAGGATTTACTGGAGCACCTGGAACAGCTGGAGAACGAGGATTAACTGGAGAGCCTGGCATTGCTGGTTCAAGTGGTGATACTGGAGCTACAGGTGACCAAGGCAGACGGGGAAGTGTTGGGGCACCTGGCATAACTGGGTCTCCTGGAACCACTGGATTTACCGGATCTACTGGTGAATCTGGTGCCACTGGAGTTAGAGGACCTGCTGGTCCCATAGGTCCATCTGGAGGTATTGGTTTCACTGGTGGAACAGGCTTTACTGGCTTGCAAGGTCCAGCTGGGAATGCTGGTGATACTGGACAGCCTGGTATGACAGGATCATTAGGTATGGCTGGACCAGTTGGTCTACCAGGAGTTCGTGGTAGCATTGGATTTACTGGACCAACTGGCGAAACAGGTGCACCGGGCTTTACTGGAGAACCAGGACCTGCCGGACAATCTGGACCAGTCGGAGTACAGGGTTTGATTGGACCATCTGGAAACACAGGATTCACTGGACCACGAGGATCTGTCGGTGTTCCAGGGTTTACTGGTCCTCGAGGTGACACTGGTGAAACAGGAGGTCCTGGAGCAAGAGGAGCACCAGGGCCATCAGGACCATCTGGAATTATTGGAGATACTGGTGGACCTGGTGCAACAGGAGCCACCGGATCTCCGGGAGCACCTGGCTTCACTGGCAGGTCTGGTGGCCCTGGTGTGCGTGGAGATACTGGAGATACAGGTTTCAGTGGCTCGCCAGGACCTATTGGCCCTAGTGGACCAGCAGGAATCAAGGGACTTGTAGGTTTCACCGGCTTTACTGGACCACAAGGACCAGCTGGACCCACTGGTATGCCTGGAGCTGCTGGTGCAGCAGGTGCCGTTGGAGTTACAGGGGTTACAGGTGGTACTGGTGCAATGGGTCCAATTGGTACAAGAGGGCCCAGAGGAAGCACTGGAGCAACTGGTGTCATAGGACAAACAGGATTTACTGGTCCATCCGGACTGCCAGGACCTTCAGGGTTTGCTGGTGACACTGGACTTATTGGACCACCAGGATTCACAGGTCCATCAGGGCCAATAGGTGAAATAGGTGGAATTGGTTTGCAGGGAGAACAAGGAGCAACTGGTGCAACTGGAATGACAGGTGAGGCTGGTCGTCCTGGAAATGCTGGTCCTGCTGGTGCTGCTGGTGCAACTGGAGCTACTGGGTTACAAGGAGCAGTTGGCCAACCAGGACGTGCAGGCTTCACGGGCGCTGTTGGAGTTGCCGGTCTGATGGGACAAGCTGGTTCACCGGGCCCTGCCGGACGTCAGGGCGACACTGGAGCTAGTGGAGGGATTGGTGCAAGTGGTGCCACAGGTGGTACTGGTCAGCCTGGTGCTCTGGGTGATCCTGGAGCTATTGGCAGGCCAGGTGTCGCTGGAAACACAGGTTCTTCGGGACCGGTTGGATCAATTGGTGCCGCCGGTGTTGCAGGGCAGCAAGGTAGCATTGGTGCTACTGGTTCTACCGGACCAGTTGGCAGTCCTGGTGCTACTGGCTTCATTGGACCTCAGGGCTTTACAGGTACATTGCAACCTTCATGTGACATCTTTGACCTCTTTTCACGTTAATGTACAACAAGTAGAGGCAGAGTTGCTCAAATGTGCTGTGATTTAGAGCATAACAGTTCTACAGTTTAGCACCTGTGTATGTACTTAGATTACTGCATTTCCATAACAACTGGCAAAACTTTTTGAAATGTAGTCTACATGTGATTTTTTCTAGGTCTTGATATGTGCATGCTTTCTGATACAGTTTGACATTGCATGCAAGTTTTTAGGATTAGAGATAATATTGAGCAATTTGATGTCATAATATGTTCTGGGCTTACGGGTCTCCTTTGCTGACGACAGGCAGGTCTACATCAATGCGCTAAAAGTGTCCTCCTCAGTGTCCATCAAGACGTTCATTCGAAGTCATGAGCGTGTTGATGTGTGGATATCCACTAACCGGCTAAAACTGAACGCTGACAAAGCACAGCTGATATGACATGTGTCATCACTCTGCCGAAGATGCTTTTTCCAGTTATCACTGATTTCAGAGCTGGCTAAAACGCTCGTACATGCCTTCGTCGGCAGCCATCTTGATTACTGAAACAGCTTGCTGTATGGTGTTAGTAACATTCTACTTCAAGCAGTCCAGATCTTGGCAGCACATGTCGTCACCAGTACTGTGAGATCTCCACTGCCCACATGTTTGGCAGCGGGTACAGTTCATACTGGCTAAAATGACTCCATGCTATGGCGCTGGAGACATAGTTGACAAAAACTGTGTTCCGGATTCTGCCATCATTGGTCGACATCTTTGGCCTGCTTGGACGATGAAATTGGCAGTTAAACAGGCAAACACTGCCGTCTTCAGCAGCACTTTCGCTATCTCTGCTGCTCCTACCTGGAACATCTTACCACTCCTTAGAACTGCATCATGCTTCGTTCACACATTTGCCAAGCCCTTATACGCCGGCCAGCGGGAATATTGAGGGCTATTAAATTGGTGTTTTACAAATATGTCAGTGCTTATTACTATTATCATTAGTTTTATTGCTTTTACTAAATCAGAAACATGGAGTTGAAAACTAAACAGTTGTTGCAACAATACATAATGACTTGATATGATATTGATATTGTTACCTTACAGGTGCTCCAGGCCCGAGAGGTCCGGATGGTGAACCTGGTGTTACTGGAGCATCTGGCTACAATGGTCGGACTGGTGCAACCGGGTTTACAGGTCCCACTGGGGCAGCTGGAGCAACTGGAGCATCTGGAAGACGCGGTATTACTGGTGCAACAGGTGACTCTGGTGGCCCAGGTCCGGCAGGTGCCACTGGCTTCACTGGCAACCCTGGAGGATTTGGTGCAACAGGACCAACTGGAGGAATTGGACCTGCTGGATCAGAAGGTGCAGCAGGGGCAATGGGTGCGACAGGTCCTGCTGGTAATCCTGGGGAAGCAGGTGTCCCTGGAAGGCCAGGGAATACAGGATTTACTGGCTCAACTGGAATAACTGGGCCCACTGGAGGCAGAGGTCTTCCTGGTTTCACTGGAGCACCAGGCCTACCAGGTGATAGGGGATTTACTGGTCCACAAGGCAGAGCAGGAGCTGTTGGTGGCAGAGGACCCAGGGGACGTCAAGGCGCCCCTGGAGCAACTGGTTCTACAGGTGCTGCTGGACCAGCGGGGATTACAGGACCAGCTGGACCTCTTGGAGCTGCTGGGATGACTGGCAGCACTGGAGCAACTGGTGATGCGGGTTCACCTGGAAATCCAGGGGTGGCCGGAAGCAGTGGTCCACCAGGAATTACTGGACCAGCTGGCAACCAAGGTGCAACTGGTGCTTCTGGTGCTCGGGGTTCACCTGGAAGGCCTGGGAGTGCTGGTAGTACTGGTGCTACAGGCTTTACCGGAACTGCCGGTGCAGTTGGAGCTCTTGGTCCTTCAGGTCCTGCTGGTGCTACTGGCTTCAGTGGTTCTCCCGGTAGAGCTGGTACTATTGGTGTTGAAGGTGTAGTTGGGCCTGCTGGAGCTAGAGGTCCTGCTGGACCACCAGGCTTTAATGGTACACCTGGATCACTGGGCTCAGCAGGTGCTACAGGAGCGACTGGGAACACTGGGGCACCTGGATCACGTGGTATCACAGGCAGCACTGGGGTAACTGGTGAATCTGGTGGACGTGGTGAGACAGGCTCGACGGGATTTACAGGACCAACAGGCAATCCAGGTGGTCCGGGAAATTCAGGACCGCCCGGTGCAGAAGGAGCCACTGGATTTACAGGATCGTCTGGACAACCCGGTAGCATGGGGGACACTGGAGTGCTGGGTGCTACTGGAGCTACGGGAGGCACTGGCCCAGCCGGTCCAAAGGGCTCTACTGGATCAGCAGGTTCTTACCTTCATTGTTCTAAAACTTTCATTAATGGTAATCAGCTTGCAGCAGCTGAACGTCTACTTATGCATCTTGTGTATTTACAGTCGAGTGCAGACTGCAGAAGACTAATAATTTGTTTTTTCTTAAAACATACGTTTTCAAACAGCATTTACTGCAGTTTCCACAGCATGAACATGTACATTGGTAGCACTGTTCTGTTGAGCATGGTCTATAATGTACATAATACTCGATATGATACAACATGATGTAATACAAAACGAAATATTTATGTACAGGTGCTAAGAAACTGATGGGTAGCTAGCTTAGTCTGACTAACTGACTGGAGTATTGTGTTCAGGAGCTGCTGGAAGTCGAGGTGTTCAAGGAGCTGCTGGTCCACGAGGTCCAACAGGACCAGAAGGGCCTGCAGGTCCACCTGGTGGAGCTGGTTCTCGAGGTGATATTGGCAATACCGGTCCATCTGGGCCGGCCGGAGTCAGTGGTTCACCTGGACCTACTGGTCCACCTGGACAGAAGGGATTCACTGGAGAACCTGGTAATGCCGGTCCTCAGGGATCTGTTGGCATTAGCGGATTACCTGGAGCTGCTGGAGCTGCTGGTGCTACAGGTGGGATTATACGGCAGTTTGACGTCACACGTCCCATTAATGTAGAAACAGACAACATCAGAACTTTTACTCATTTCACGTTCATCTGTGCATTTTTAATTTATTTGTTCAGTCACATTATTTCTGTTGAAGGCAACTGCAGTTGTCACCAATCCATCATACATATTTTTGTTCTATTTCATTGTATCATGCTGTGTTACTGTTATGGCAGTGTTAGTGACCAACTTGGTCCTTCTGCTTTCAATAAATTTGATTTGATTCGATTTGATGGTGACATGCAGAATGGCATATTGCTTCATTGCATATACATCAAGCAAGTGGCATTAGGTTTATTGATAACTGAATCTCTATATAGCCAAACCAAGTCACTGAGAGATCTTATCTTAGTTCAGAGCTGAACACAAAGGTGTTATCAGTTGAATAAAGATTGACAGTGTTTTAAAGTTAACATTTAAAAGATTTTTATAGCGTCACAAAGTTTGTTACAGTAAAATCAGTACACTAGCCTAACAATTAACCCAAGTTTATTGTTTATGCTAATAGTTACTCATTATAGTCGATTAACTTTTTCCAGCAGCACCAAAACTTTTAATCACAATTTAAAAATCGTGTGAAATTAATGCATCTGTTGCAGCTGTAATTTAAATGTGTCTGATGTAGGTCGAAGTGGTGAAAGAGGAAGAAAAGGTGAATTAGGAGCAACAGGTATGCCTGGTCCATTCGGTGTGATTGGTGATACTGGGCCTTCAGGTGGGCAAGGAGTTCGAGGTGCCACCGGTCCACCCGGCTCTTCTGGAACTCTTGGTGCTCTTGGTGCCACTGGTATGCCAGGACGCCCAGGTCGTCCAGGGGGTGTTGGTGCAACAGGTGCTACGGGAAGTACAGGTAACAGTGGCCCAGCTGGACAAGATGGATCTCCTGGAGACACTGGATCAACTGGTAGCAGAGGAGCAACTGGACAGACTGGCGCACCTGGACCACAGGGAGCTCCTGGCAGTTTTGGCAGTCCAGGAGGTCCAGGAGCAATAGGAAGTGATGGCTTTACTGGTGCAACAGGCGCTTCAGGGACACCTGGAAGAACAGGCTCCACTGGCTTTACAGGAGAATTTGGAGACACTGGACCGAGCGGACCATCTGGTGCCCGAGGTCTTACTGGCGCAGTAGGAGAAACAGGAGCTACTGGTAGTCCAGGAGCCACTGGTGAGTCTGGATTTGTAGGGATGCGTGGTGCAGTTGGAGCACCAGGTGGTCCTGGTGGGACAGGTTTCACAGGACCTTCAAGTGGGTCAGGTGAGACTGGAGCTACTGGGCCGCCAGGCGGCACTGGGGCTACTGGTGCCAGTGGTGCGTCTGGTCGACCTGGGGCGCCTGGTGTTGCTGGAACAGTGGGTGCGTCTGGAGCTACTGGAGCTGCTGGCAGTCGTGGACCCACTGGAGGAACAGGTGACACCGGGTTTGTCGGTGCTCGTGGTTTACAAGGTCCTCCTGGTTCCAGTGGCGCAACTGGTCCTAGTGGTCCAGTTGGTGATACTGGTGTTGTCGGAGATACCGGACCAGTGGGCAATACAGGCTTAACTGGTATGCCAGGTCCTTCAGGTGAACCCGGAAGAGCTGGTGCCAGAGGTGATACAGGACCTCCGGGACCTCGAGGTGCTGATGGTACAAGTGGTCCTGATGGTGCTAGAGGATCTGTGGGTGTCAAAGGAGTTACTGGTGCTACTGGTGCCACTGGTTTTACCGGCGATGCAGGAAATTCAGGAGCAGTTGGTCTTCCTGGAGACACTGGATTCACAGGAGGTCCTGGCAATACTGGACCAGCTGGTTTCACTGGGCCTACTGGTTTGCCAGGTGTGCGTGGGATAAACGGAACTGATGGAGTAGCAGGGCCAACTGGGGCAACTGGAGCAACCGGTGATGATGGAATACCTGGTGAAACTGGTCTGCTTGGAGAGCCAGGACGTACAGGATCTACTGGTCCTCTGGGCAGAACTGGAGATACTGGTGGAACTGGACGTCGAGGGGCAAACGGACTTCCTGGTTCACCTGGAACAACAGGCAAGAATATTTATTTTTAAAACTTCAAACGCTGGCAGTGTACTGTAATGTAGTACTGACTGTATTGGGACTGAAACGGGCTTTGTCAGCCCACCTAGCCGACATAGAATAGTGCAAGCTGGCTTAGTTCAGCCGTAGGGCCTATTTCAAGCCACCCATCACACAAAAAGGATATAATGATGGGTCCATTCCAGTGCCTTACACGTGACACCAGGGTGGGCAGATACGTCAGTGGTTGGATGACTTGACAGATGAGACACAGACGAAAAAGCCACAGTAATAAGATCTGCCAAAGACGGGTCCGCTGCATTGAGATTGTTCATGGAGCCAACTATGTTATTGAGTATGGTAAACTTGGTGCATTTATTTACATATACATACATATATGAAATTTATAACACGCTGCATAGTCGAGGATGGCTCGAATCATTATAACATACAATACACTTCACATATTGTCTCAGTGAACAAGTGATTAAATAGCTGCATGTTATGATCGGTCTACTCAGGCTCATCTTTCAGAGAGTAGGCCATACGAAGAACACTTGTGATATCTCTGAGTAAACAAACGGTAAGTTTTGTGTCACAGCAGAGAATCTGCGTTCGTTCCATAGTTGGTCAGTGTGCTTGCAGTGTAAAACTAGACGATGCAATCTCGCAGTCAGTATGTTGTTGTTGCTTTTTGTCTATTTTCCTTGTTCTTGTTGCTGCACAGTGTGTAAATGAAGGATATTAAAACAAGAAGATACATGGCCAAGGTTGATGCCGCATATTATGCGGCGCTCACTCGTGAATAATTAAAGATTATATATTTGTCTGGTTTCACATTTATATTGACATCCTTTACTATTACAGTGCTGTATCACGAGATATATGTTTAACATTTCAAAAGGACTGAAGAGGTAGTGTGTATAGACACTGTTTAGGTAATGCAGAATATGTTCATGTCATTTAGTGACAAATCTGTCAAGAAAATGCAGACATGTGAAATTTAGAGGTTTTTAAAAATCGATTGATTTTGCAGAAGATTGTGCAGAAAACAATTTGATACATTTTTTGACCTACAGTGTAGGTTGCAGGTCGAGTTTTTGACGACTTGCTAGTTACCATGCAGTATACAGCCATAAAAATAACGCATATATGAGATATTTCATTATTTTGTCAGTGTTTATTTTATAGTAATTTCGAAAACTGTAATATTAGAAATACATAAACTGTTGGTAATGTGTTGTACTGATAGGTAGGGATGGAAGGACCGGTGTTAGAGGAGCGCCTGGAGCTATTGGCACTGCAGGACGCACTGGGGTCCGTGGACCACGTGGACCAGACGGTGCTAGAGGTGCCCCTGGCAGCGTTGGTGCCCCTGGCGTGGTGGGTAACACGGGAGCACCTGGACCAATGGGCGTGACAGGCAGTACTGGAGCTTCTGGGTTTCCCGGACCTGCTGGATCACCTGGTCAGCCAGGAGCAACGGGAAATACTGGTTTTCCAGGAGGTGTGGGGGTAACAGGTCCACCTGGTTTTCCTGGTAGCACTGGATTTACGGGATTTGTAGGTGCAGCTGGAATACCTGGAAGTCCTGGGCCACAAGGATCACCCGGGATCCCAGGAGTGTCTGGAATGAAAGGTGTTGTAGGGCCCATTGGATTTACAGGATCACAAGGAGATACAGGTATGCCAGGTCCAGCTGGGGCGACTGGCCTTACGGGCAGACCTGGTGAGCAAGGTTGGACTGGGCCTGCAGGAGTACCTGGATTTACTGGACCTCGTGGAGACACTGGGAATGACGGATTGAATGGAGCACCTGGAGCAACTGGTTTGAGGGGAATGCCTGGAAGAAGTGGAGCCACTGGTCCACCGGGTGCAATCGGTGGAACGGGAGCTAAAGGTGCTACGGGTTCATCGGGAACCAAAGGATTAACGGGAGCAACTGGCATAAAAGGAGTTCGTGGACCTACTGGAGCATTTGGCGAAATGGGAGTGACTGGGCCGCGAGGTCGTCCAGGCGCAACAGGAGCAAGAGGTATAACAGGAGCTGTAGGATACACTGGATGGATAGGACCTCGTGGTCAGACAGGTATCGTTGGCTCTGTTGGAGAAACGGGCGATACAGGTGCAACTGGAGGTACTGGACTTGCTGGTCGTGCCGGAGCAATCGGAGCCCCTGGTGTCTCAGCCCCCGCCGTTTTTGGCAATGCTGCCGGTATGTAATTTTTGTATGATACATATACACGTAACTATTAAATTTGTTAGCCGACATGCTTGCTTTTTTGACACATTACCACGTTAGAATTGTGCTATGTTTCAACATTTGCTAGTAGCTGATTGGCGCAATGTATCAGATTACACTCGGTAGTGACGAACTTCTAATACAGAGAGAGAAAAATAAAGCTACCGGGTATTCTTAGTTTTTCAAGCTAAGTGCATGAAGTAAGTTGTCAGACTTGACCTTAGCATATTTTGTTTGATTACGATGTACAGAATAGCCACAGTAGCTTGATCCAAAATGTTGTCAATATCTGATGTTTTCCTTGGAGATTTTTGATGTGTTAGCTAATTGATCCATACCTGACCTCGGAGATACCTTGTGACTCAGAAAGTCCAAGACAGAAAGTCTTTCTTGAGACATGTATCAGTCTGTATAATATATAGTAGCACTTACATGTAGCCTAGTCATCAGGGAGATAGGCAATGGAATTTAGACCCAGTCTTCGTTTACAGTTCATTCTTCGTTGTGGATGATGTTATAAAGTTTGATCGCTGTAGAGTGTGTAAGTCCCTAAGTATAAAATGATGTATAGTAGTAATAAATGAACGTATGTCTTTCAGGGTTTGCATTGTTATAAGTTACCTTGATTACGGGTGTAAGCTTATAAGGAAGCTTCTGGGCTTATAAACTCTCTTCGTATTCCAGTGTGAAATATTGTTGGTGTTTGTGGATAAGGTAAAGTAGAGTAACGGTACTGTGTGTTTTAACAGAAATCAACAGCCTGTGCAGCCAGTTGCAGTGTGACGAGAGATGCGAGATCGGTGCAGCGTCTGATGTCGCTGTAGCATCACCTTCAGTCGTAAAAGCCTACTGTACGTGTGAAGTCGGCTTCATGCGAGTTCGCGTCCAGCCGAATTTGAAGTGCAACAGTAAGTAGCCGTCTGTCTGTCACGTGACTGCAGTTCAGTAAGTAAGTAAGTAAGTAAGTAACTGGTGGATTTATTATTGGCCAAAAACCGGAATGTGTTAGAAGTGAACATTTATGCAGAAGACAACAAAACTTCAACCATTGTAAACAGATCGCACGTCTGCGGGCACAGTCAGTCTTGGGCATTGTTTTGTCGCTAGTCTAAGTAATAACAGTCTGAAACGCACATTTTATATTATTGCAAGATGTACTGATTGAGCTGGCCTCACGACATCATTTTAGCATACCCGCGGTACATCTGACATTATAAACAAAGACGGTGGCGTGTTTGTGCCAGCACTGGTTGTCGTCAATTCATTGCACTAGACTGTCTGGCAACAACAGTAGCCTACAACTGGGCCATCATACTTAAAGATGATAGGCAAAGGTTTTGTACTTTTTAAGATAAATAGCTCACCAAGTGCCTTTTACATCATAAAACCCACTTGCATCGTGATTGGTTTTTAAAGTGAGCAATTACCCTTTAAA
>Ga0056114_1000869_pt1 | contig 12187 bp, 7 predicted proteins | sample WorMetHERISLAND1_FD_77005 | JGI IMG/M metagenome (GOLD analysis project Ga0056114, IMG submission 77005) | Marine gutless worms symbiont microbial communities from Max Planck institute for Marine Microbiology, Germany - Olavius loisae HERON... ...
CTACGCTGACAACGTCCCAAATATTAAATTTAACGGCGCTCTCGGCACAAACAAGCTGGATGTTTGGATTCTGCCACTTAGATGACGTCATCACTCGGCAACATAAACAAACCTTCGGGTTGCACAGTTTTCGATAATTTTCTTAAACATTTGTTGACTTTAAAAACCAATCACGATGCAAGTGGGTTTTGTGATGTAAAAGGCACTTGGTGAGCTATTTATCTTAAAAAGTACAAAACCTTTGCCTATCATCTTTAACTTTTAACCTTTTTACTTACCGGACAAGATCGCACCATTCGACAGCATCGACTGACAACTCGTCACATCAAGTCTCCGTACAGGCATACCACAGTCTTATCAAATACGACAACGCTGCGCTCGATGCAACTCGTATTTGCAATCCTGATATTTGATCAATGGCTCAGCGTCGGGAGATGCCCGTAATAAAGTATTGCGCCATATTGGACAAGTTCTGACACACTTCACTGGGCCAACGCGTTTGATGATAGACTTGATTACTGCAACGGTCTACTGTGAACTCGTCTGTCTGACACTATTAATCCTATTCGCAGGAAGACTCTGTCAACTATGGCGCCAAACTGACTGCATACTCAATAGCTGGCTGCAGTGACGGACACTGTTGCTGAAGGCGTTGAGATGCTGCTACCACTCGTCGATATATCAAAACTGTCGGAGTTGGACAGACTGCTATAGGCCCCTGTACGACGAGTTGCTGTGATGAGTGGCCAATCGATGCTGCCGAATGATGCGATCTTGTCCTGTCAGCAGAAATAGAATACGCAGAAAAGTACGGTAAAGAAAAGTAATATCTTGTCGTAGGCCTATTTGATGCGATACGATACGATAGTAGAGTTTAACGTGGACTCGAAAGCTGAGTATAGGCCTACAGCTTAATCTAGCACACGTAGCCAGAAACTAAAACAAACAGCAGTGCCCCTTTAATTCAGTACTGGTTAAACCTCCAGCCTAGTGATAGCCTCCAGTTGGCCTTAAACCCTGGTCCTAGTGTTGATGGTTGAGTAAGGTTTAACGTCCCACTCGACACAGTTTAGGCCATTTCGGGGACGATATTTTTACAGGTCTGATGACCCAACCATCACCATGACCCAACTCATGATAATCATGATAATGATCATAACTTAGTTAACTACTTAGTTTCTCTTGCCTTTGCCGAGGAGAACCGCCCGAATAATGGCCGTTAGAGTGCTAATACTTTTCTTCACCATTAATCATTAATTTTTGTCATCTTTCGGGACACCTACGAGGGTAATGATGATGATGATGATAATAATAATAATAATAATAATAATAATACGCAAACTTATGACCTGCATAGGTCGTAACTCCAGAGGCGGTAATTTTTAACTACTGGTACTGGTAGTTCGGTCTCGTAATGATCTAATACGATGAAATGCACAAAAAACAGAGAGAGGGAGAGAGAGCACAGCAACTCTAGTCGACGCACAATAGCTAAATAACTATAACTGTCAAGACACACAAAAACACTTAAAAATAAAAGATACAATTAAGACATAGTACACTCATGTTGAGTGACGCAAGACAATGGCGCGTTTCCTATTTTCCACGCGATTATAACTGAGCACACGTCTGTTGGAAGATGATGAAAATGGACGTCGATCAATGTTGATAAACAGCATCATTCACGAATAATGGCGGCAGGATCGTCACTGCGCATGCGCTAAACAGGCGGTGTCATGGCGGCGACGGGCGCTGGTTCGGTTGGGAGGCGATCCTGCCGCCGGCGAATTTGCTTCTTTTTTGATCATCAATGCGGCCGGCATGCGACGCGCCGGTCACGAAGGCTGCCCGGTGCCCGCCCGGCTCGGCTCGGCTTGGACCGTCCGGCGACTGCCACCAGCAAGACCGACGGTCAGACTCAGGATGTGACCACGGCTGTGCGTCGTAATTCGATCATCGTCGCCAGCCAGCTATCCTAATCCGAACCCGCGGACACAATCAGCGTCGAATCACCAGTCGGGTGATTGCTAAATACGGTACAAGCTGCTTAGACTAGAGACTAGGCTATAGCTAGGTCTCTGTTTACGCAAACCAATCTTCGCGTGGTTCTTCCGGCCGACACCGTTTCACCAAAGCCTACAGTGGTATATCGCAGTAGCGGGGAGATTAAGGTATATCAGTAACATCTAATGATCATTGACGACGAAATACTCCTATACTAAGGCTCTGGCATCAGGTCAGGATGCGTCGATCTGACTCATATGGCAACAGCAGCAGCAGCTGCAGCATAGATCTCTATTAGACTATTTGTAACATGGTCGTAGGAACATTCGGCAGACCCGGCGGCTGCCGGACCAATAATAATTTGATTTTTATGTTCACATTAGGCCCATATCAACTTTAGTGAACGTGAAGTCAACCCGTATCAGTGATTAAAGGGGAAGGGAAACGAGTTTTACATGGCGAGTAAATTTGCAAATATGTATTGCCCTAATATATATCTCACATTTATGTCGACGGTTTATGCATTAAAAGCGTTAAAAACTTAATAATGAACAATCGCGATTTTGTCAGTTGTTACTTAGGCCTAATTACTACTGCACATTGACGTCACCGCGTGGAAAGGTTACGTAAAAACAAACGGTGGACTTGGCCATCGTCTCGACAATGTCTCGTCGTGAGGTTCTGATGTGAAATCAGTCACACAACACACTCATTCATCACAGGTATTCCGGTTCAGCGGAAACGGTTTGTCATGAGGTGACGTAATATCCAATACTGCGAGTAAACGGAAGGGTTTCATGGTCGGGAGATTTAAGTCAAGATTTAAGTCAAAGCCAGATAAGTTCTTCATGGCAAGCCATAAACCGTCGACATAAATGTCAGATAGGCTAGGCCTATATATTCGGACAGTGCATATGAACAACATAACTTGACAAGTACAAAACGTTTCCCTTCCGCTTCAGACGGATTACTACTGGCCGGAACGGCGTTCTGCAACCTGTGTCTGGCGTTCCACCGCCTAAAGTTGTCACTCCACCACCTGGCGATTTTTTGGTCAGTTGATTTTCGGGGAAAAAAAATAAAACTGTTGTCACCAGAGGTCAGATTTTAAGGCTTAAATGCAATTTCGACTAGGACTCTGCCCCAGACCCCGCTGGAGTAGTTAAACGCTTCCCTGGCCCCTTGCAGGAGGTCTACTCTTAAGGGGAGAGAGGGAGGGAAGAAAATGGAGGGAAATGAAGAGAAAGGGGATAAGAAAATGTAGAGTTCCACCACCTACTTGTGAGTAATTTAACCACTGACCACGACTGTTCTTTCTCTTTGGCCATTGACGTTTTTTGTAATTTACAACATAGGCCTATTTTACTCTCGGCCAAGCGCTCTGAAGTGGGAGAGGCTTGTCGTAACAGAGCTTAACCGGTGAATTGGTGTAGCAGCACATTACAAGCACCGCGTTCATGACGTCAGAAATAGCTCACTTCGCTGTTTCAAAGTAGAATAGTGTTTTTATTTTAATTAATGTATTGCAATAATGTGAATAAACTTTACAGGAGAGAATGGGGTAGGAGTTCTAAGTGTGTGCTTGTGTTTAACTGTTACAAGTTCGTTCAAAATATTAGCATTTGCACTACGGTCATGCACAGAGTGTGCCTGTTAAGCAACTGTCAAGGATGCTTATCATGTTCTGTTGGCTGAGCCACGGCTGTGAGATGTAGAACGATGTGATCTGCTAGCCGGTGTCTGGCTCCCTATGATCCTAAACGGCTTTTGACAGCGACAATTTGACACCGCGTCGCTTGCATGTCGACTGCCTCCACGACAACTTTCAGACATTATGGTTGTTTGACGCAAACAAACAGCGACGGACGGGCTTGGTGTGATCACAATTCCGTTTCGCCGTAAGTGATATTCGATCTGTTCAGTTGACTGTAGTGTAGTCTTATACATCAGCTGACAGCGCATAGACTTCTTCAACTTGCAAAACATTCGTTTGTTTGTTTTAGTTTCTTTTTCTGGCTACGTGTGCTAGATAAAGCTGAATACTCAGCTTTCGAGTCCAAGTTAAACTCTGCTATCGTATCGTATCGTATCGTATCGTTCACAGTAACGCTCAGTCTCTAACAAAACAAAATCAAACATTATCTTTTCGATTTCCGACTTAGAAACAGTGCTTGCACGTGACGGTCTGCTTTAACCATTTGACGCCCAATGATGCCATACGGGTGCCAGACCGGGTTAAGCCGTCATTTGTAATTTTTGCCATCCGGGCACTCTGTCAGGGCTGAGCGTCAGAGTGCCCGGATGTCAAAAATTAGAAATGACGGCTTAACCCGGTCTGGCGGTGCTTTATAGCTGTACCCATATGGCAACAGTGGGCGTCAAAGGGTTAACGCGTTGCAGCATCAAAAGCTATGCGCATCACTATTCACTATTCTATACAAAAAGTCAACGAAGCTGTGTATTTCTCCATTCTGCTTTTAATCAGTCTGTCTGTTTTAAATCACTTTTAACACATTTAATACATTTCTGTGTTTCTTCTACGTATACTCCTCATTCAAAGCTCTGTTCTCGGTCTTCTACTTTAATCATGCATACCAGCAGGGCCTTAGCCATGGGGACTGTGTGGGCAATGGCGTTTGTTTGTTTTAGTTTCTTCTTTTTTTATATATTTTTGCATTTTTGGTTACGTATGACCACACTCAGATTTTCAGTCCATGTTAAACTCTTCTATAGTAGGCCTATATCGTATCGTATTGATTAAAAGCAATACTGCATAATTTGCGGATCGATTCCTCCAGTTGTCGGCGATGGCATAATTTGTTCGTGGCTATACGCGAAGTACAGTTTACCTGACATGTTATCTGTTATAAACGACAACTTGGCGACTATTTTCGCTGGAGATCTTTTATGTAAATTGACCGTCGTCGACGTCGTTCGACGAGCTATAGCTCCTTTCGCAGAACACACGCAGACGCCGAGGCGAAATCAATTTGTCGGCAGTGGCCGATCACGGTCGACAGAAATGGCGCCGTTCGCTCGGTCTGATATCAATCTGGTTATTTCGCCGCGCAACACGCTGCGCCGCGCGTGAAGGTGCGATTATGTCCGCCATCTCGCCTCGTCGTCCGAGTCGAACGAAATCAATTTCTTTTTCGATGAAGACGACGACGCGACGACGAAGAAAAGGAGAATAAGAAGGACAGAGCCGTTCCCGTCCCACAATGCACCGCGAACATAGCCTCCGTGATGTACAAGACGGAAGATAACCGGCGTGATGAGCCACTTACGTCGTGCTGAGAGAATTACTATCGTCCAGATTCCGTGAAAGTGCCATCATAAGAGTCAGCTGCGTCGTTTGTCGGCGTTCAATAATCAGTAAATATTTTAAAATAGTCCTTACAGTACTTTGGCCTTTTTCGACTTCGTCGCATGCAAAGGAATAATAATGCCTTTTAATCTGTGATTTAAAAAACGTGTTTTTAAAGTAATAGTTGATCGAATATGTATTGGAAGAGAGTTCCAGATGACAGGAGCAGAAATAAGAAAATGAGAAACTTCTGCGACTGTTACTGGTGGTTCGTGTATGGGCCGCCTCGGTTAGCTAACTGCAGGCAGGTCCGACCCGCGGCAATGGTAGACACTGGAACACAGACATCGTCGAAGTATGAAGGTCCAGTGCCAATGAAGGAGTTGAAAGTTATCATAGTCGTCTTGTACTCGATCCTCTGAGTCACTGGCAGCCAATACAGGACGTCGCGGAAAGTCGGCGTGATGTGCTGAAACTTGCCAGTTCCGACGACCAGGGGAGCAGCAGCATTCGTGACCATCTGGAGCCGTTGTAAGACGTGTGCAGAGACTACGAACATCATGGTGTTACATTAGTCGACTGACAATGAACGCTGTGGGTATGTCGAAAGTCAGCGATCAGCGCACAGTACGTAGCTGTCGCGGCTGGTAGAAGGAGCTGCGTGCATGTGACGTGGTCCTACATTGTCAGCTAGCTGTTGAGATTGAGAATAACTTTAAGATCGCGAACCTTGTCCAGTGGCATCACAGTCCGATCTGTAGCGGTGTCAGACTCATCTTGACTAGCTGCTGGCGTGTCTCAAGCCAGATGAGTTCTGTCTTAACGGCGTTCAACTTCAGCCCGATTAGAAGACATTCATCTGTCATTGTCTGCGACAGGAAACGACTGATGACCGTCAGTTACGGCACAACTGCCGTAGTAAGTCTGAATAGATCGTCGTCGTACGCGTGAATACGAACTCCACGCCGCACTGCAATGTTGATGACTTCTGTAGCAGAATACAGGTCGACCAGCAGTGGTCCAAGTACTCCCTGCGGTACGCCGCACGCAAGACATTGTGACCTATAATGGCTGCCAGCAAAGCCAACGACTTGAGTTGTGTCCATCAGAGATGAACAGGTCCATTGGACAGTCTGCCAACTAACACCGCATGCAACTTTTAAGCAACGAGCCGTTGAATTTTATGACGGTCTTCAAGCTGTAGCTCAGCAAGGCAGGCGACCTGCAGGAGAGACGAGATGACCGACCGCAAATGACGCAGAAAGACAACAGTTTCTCGACTGTAAAAATGTAACTGGCGCATGACTGCCGTTCAGTTAAATTAATATATCATATGCGATATGGCGCAGACATACATGTAGGCTAGTGGGCGCAGCATTTTTTAATTTCCCATGAGACAGGTTTCGAATGGCCGACATATAACCGCTCGAGGTTGTTGAGTCTTATTGGCAATCACACAGTTAAACAGTTCACACACGAATATCAATAGTTTTCCCCAGTAACCACACAGTAATTATCCTTTACTGCTTCTGAATTATTGTATACAGGAAAACACAAGTTTTTTATATCCGAGTAGCTGAGCACAATCCCATCGCAATTTTAGTAACAGATCTGGCGTGATTGTTATTCACGAAGCCCGAGAACGAACGGGACAAACGGAATAAATACAGTAGATATCGCGACTGCATGTGAAACATTGCGCGATAAACTGATTTCGCAACAGAGAAAATCGTTGCAATTGTCCGTCACCTGTTACAACTAGTAAAAGTGTGTTGTTTTCGGACTCGATAATGATTTAGCCTGTCAACAGACGTAACTAACCTTGCGCACACGTGGGCCCGGTGAATGAGGTCATATCGCACTGACACGAGAATGTGTCCCACTGCTGGATACAAAGTCCGCCGTTTTCACAGATCCACCGGTCTTCGCAGTCCCTGCTCGGCTCTGACGCACAAACAAGTCGAGATGTTTCACTTGCCATGAACATTATGTAAGTGTTATTAATACAATAATATAATATCGGGAGCAATTTACCATTTACCATTTAACTTCATTTTTTTCTCCTTTCGGCGAGTCGACTCGCAGATATTTACAAATCACGCGTGATTTGTTGTGTGATAAACGCTCAACAATTCTTGTCAGTAGCTGTTCGTTACTGCAACACACTACACTGTGCACAAGACAACGGCCGGTGTTGAAACCTGAAATAACAAGAGGCTCAGCTATCACTGAGGGACAGCGCGTCAGAGGCACATTACACTGGAGCTTAAGTAAATGAATTATTCTACAGTTGAACAATAGGCTGAGTTAGAGAACGGTGACATTTCTGTGCTCGTCACTCTACGGACCTTGAAATCAATCGGGTTGTGGCCTGTGGGTCACTAAAAGTCATCGAAAATAATATGGTTTAGTAGTACAGGGCTGTATAAGTCGCTTTTAAAAAACCTAGGTTTTCAGGTTTCAGGTTTTTAAAAACCCAAAACCTCAAAAGTCATAATTTTAGGTTTTTTAGGTAATTATAGTGTCCTCAATCACATTATCATATATTAAAACTTCAGAAGTTAGAACTAAACAATTTGAATCATATCGAGTTTAATCATACTTTAACTTTAACGACGTTGTTCCGTCAGTCGATTTGTCTGTAAGATGATGTGTCCGGTCCTCTCGCATTAAAACCTAAAAACCTAAAAAAAATCTTTAAAAACCTAGGTTTTTTGCAGCACTGCTGGTTCACTATTAGCGTCCTATAGTTTTTGTCACTAAAATGCACTGTTTTTCAGACATTCGCCTCTGAAACGTACCGTGACCTTGATACCCGGGTTTGGATTCAATCCAGATGATTGGAAATGACACCATTCAGTAGACCGCAAATGACTTCATTTTCACGTTCTGCAGTAACTTTGCCGCTAGCTTGTACCATTTCCGAGATATAGCGTGATATAGCTGCAAATTCGCACTTTTCTCCCATCCTTCCCTTGTTTCACGCCGTTGCATAAACATCTTCCGAACAACCTTTGGTGTGCAGCTGAAATTGATGTCTTTGGACTACTGTGTCGTGAAAACTGCGCGATAGCAGGTCTTGTTTTTGTTCAAATTATTACCAGAACGCGACTAATAGACAGACAGACAGACTGACACTATACATGTACTGACGTACATGTATACAAAAGCTGACGTGCGATAAAAATGGTCTTTTTTTCTGAACCTGCTGTATGTATATTACGGTATATATGCACAGGGTGTCTCAAAAAACATGAGACTTGATGTTTCATCATAACTCTGGTAGCCTAAATGCTGGACCAATTTTCAACACTTTTCATACATTGAGTGAGTGTGTAGTTTTTTAACGGCACATCAGCACATAAGAGGCCATTTCTGTGCCGTTAAATGGCATGCGGTTTAACTGATGCGCGCGGTCTGTCTGTTGGATGTCCCTCCTCTGTCACAGATGTGAGCTCGCATCAATATCGCTTTATCACTGACAGGCTGTTGCACGCATGACGATCGTCTGCTGACATCACAGACTCAATATTGCAATGCATCAAAATTTATGGACAACTCGACTTAGACGTGCATGAGCTACTGGGAACGATGAAGCTACAGATTCTGCTGACATGAATTCTCTCGTTCAACGAGTCGAACGGTTTTGCGTGCTCGGTGCACTGTCAGACCTAAAGACTCTCTAGACACTTCACGGATAAGCCGCAACAATCAGTGCGACAGAAGTATGTCTGGGTTGACAGAACTATTAACATTTATGCCTGGATCCATAAAGATGAGGTTAGTTTGTCCAGTTTCGACATAACGTATTCACCGAATGACGCTCATGCGTTCGTTGCAGATAATCTACTTCACGCTGATGCACGAAACTTTCTACGTATAGTTCGGTGAAGTAACAGTTTGAAACAAATAAATATTTTTGCTTACTGGTAATAAATTATCATTAAACAAGAAAGCCTACCTAACGCTAAGTTAAGCGCGCGACAGCAGTGCGTGTGTGTGAAGGCCCTAGCGAAGAAATCTGCGGCAAATCAACGCAAGGAACATAATGTTGAAAAGTACATTCAGTGGGTTACAACGCTGTCGCTGACAATTTATTCATCTGGCTGTTGTTGCCTCCCAAATCCGCGAAATCCGAACTTATAGCAGTTCAATGTCATCCAAGGTCATCGATCTTGGTACCAATCGAAAGCGCATAGCATGCATATGCAACTTCATATTTAGTCATCTCCTACCGTTTCGAGATATTGGCGTTTAAAGCTTAAAGTGGTTTGTTTTCCCCACCTCTCCCTTGTTTGACGTCCCGCTCGGGGAGAGCCTGTTAGAATTTCTGGATGAAATTTACCCCGCAAAAACTTGAGGGATGGGGCTACCGTATGGCGAACATTTCATAATCCTAACTTAAACCGTTGTGACTGATCTGTCAAAAACCCAAACAGACAGACGGACGGGGGTAGCAGCGCGCTTAGCATATAATATGCTGTATGCTGGAATACGGCAGCAGTTTATTGTAAATGCTGACCAAATCGCTAGCATTGTATAATTATCAGTTTTTCACGAGGCATTGTAGCAACACATTCCAAGTGGAATGCTGGCTGGAGGTCTATCACTGTACATAGAATGTTTCTTTAGAAATCTACTGATGAAAGAATTCTGAGAATCGACGCATATTTGCTAAGTTGTGATGAAGATTAAAACGTCTTGTTTTTGAGACAATGACACTGAAAATTTGTTAGTTGAATAGTGACTTTTGTATCAGTCAACAACGTCGTATTGTGCAATCGTTCGATTCGAACGGCATCGCTGCTAACACACAATGCTGACACGGCCGCCGCCTGACATCATTAATTCAACGATTCCATTTAAACCATCGATCTCTGCGACAACACTACGCTACTCAGACAGCCTAGTTAGTTGTAGCCGTCAGTTCTCACCGTCGCATCCGGGAGTGATGGATGCTGTGCCGTGTTGCGGCAGCTGGAATGAGCCGTCGAGAAGATCGCGCGACGGCCCGTTGAGTCGAAGCGACGCCAGGCAGCCGTGAAAGCCATCACGCGCTTTCAGTAGCGACTTGGCGGCCAGCCGGTACATGTGGGCCGGCAGACCGCCGATGTAGATGTCATCGTTGAGGTCAAAGTGAACGGAGTGGCGCGACAGACGACCGTCGCCGGCCTGCGTGTACAGACAGACAGGTTCAAGTTCGAGTTCACACAGCAGAACTCGCATTGCTTCCTTTATCAGTCACGTTACGCTACGTCTGCTCGTCTTCTGCTTCGACTTATTTACTTACTTACTTACTTACTTGCTCGGATCTGCAGGTCAATCTAAACCCCGGTTATCGTATATCGAGTTTTCGTCACTCTGATCACCACCGACAAACGAAACTGTGGACATTTCACGAGCAATATTAGCTTAGTCCTCAGTAAACCATAGGCCTATTATTATTTTTAAATCGAGGACGAATTTAGGTATAACTTAACTATTACACTCTATTCTTTGAACTATTTTGACATAACTCATTTAAGCAATTCTGTCACATCTAGTTAGGCCTAAAGGTTAAAGGTTAAAGCAGTGATAAGTTCTTAATGGAAATGAATCTCAGAACTACGGGGTGTCGCTTGCCATATGGGATCACACAGTAGTACCTGCCACCCGACACAAGCGAACACACCCCGCCTTGCCCTAACCCATCCAGTGAAGGCTGGTACTCGATTTACCTACCCCGGAGGGATGGAAGGCTGAGTTGACCTAGGTGGCTGATTACATACCTTACTCGCCCACAGACGGTCACCCATCCAAGTACTAACCAGGCAGGCGTAGAGTAACTACGTTGATCGAGACCAACGCGCTACCACTAAGCCACGCCACCACCTAATTATTACATAATACAGTCTTATCTTGTTAACATTGCAAGGCCATTTCCAGCTGTCTTCTTCCATGGAATAGTCTTCCTATGGCGCCGTCCTGTCCACACTAATCATCAGTCCTCGTGAACAAATGACCAAAAACCAACTGTGCCTTAACTGCAGCGTTTAGACATGCCGTCTTTCCAAGCTTTGTGTTCATTCTTTATGATATAAGTTTAGTTATTGCGTTAGCAGCTACAGCGGAACGAAATGATCACACACGGCTCAACTACAAGAAGACAAGTCGACGACTGGCCTGGTGGGCAGCATTAAGCGGCTGCTCGTAGGCGACGTGACCGTCGACCACTAGAGCGTGTCCGCTAGTCGTCAACACGTTGGACCTGACGACGGCGATGTCGTGCCACTGTCCGTCGTTGATCGGTGACGTGCCGTTCACGATGATCGTCCGTGGCCCGTCGCCAGTGTCAAACATGTACCTCGGCCGCCCGTCGACCAGCTCAATCGACAGGAAGTCGCGGTCTACGACGCCCGAGCCGCTATAGATGAGCAGGCCGTCCGACTGTAGCGTGCGAATCTACGACACATCATCACGGTCAACAAGTAGTCAGTCACTCGATCAATGTGCGATCAGTTTACCAGAAATGCTATATATCACTGCGTTTTGTCGCTGGAGGCCCTATCCTACGTAAGTACCGTATGTCAGAAAGTCAGGTTGAGTCTGCATGAACCCAAGGCTAATTCTTTAAGGCCTTAAATGGTATCCTGTATCGCGTTAAAGGCTTCACTAATGATGGTGATCATGCAATTGATTCAGTCGTACTGCAAAACGCTTTTGTTATATGCCTCTGACGGCAAACTAACGCACGAGTACCGTACATATGTTATCGGAAACAAGAAAGCCGTGCTGCCGCAAGGAAACCGCGCGATGCCGCAAGTGTTCTTTTCTGTTGAAGTTCGCCAACAACATTCACTACAAGTATAAGACTAGCCAAGCTTCGAAAGCGGCCAC
>Ga0056114_1000870_pt1 | contig 12183 bp, 5 predicted proteins | sample WorMetHERISLAND1_FD_77005 | JGI IMG/M metagenome (GOLD analysis project Ga0056114, IMG submission 77005) | Marine gutless worms symbiont microbial communities from Max Planck institute for Marine Microbiology, Germany - Olavius loisae HERON... ...
GGTAACACTGTGTGATCCCATACGGCAAGCGACACCCTGTAGTTCTGAGATGGATTCCCATTAAGAACTTATCCGGGCTTTAACTTTTTTTATAACTATAAATTTATAGCTCCATGTCGAAACACGAAAAATGACGCGCTGTTATCGTAGAATGCATCAGCCGTCAGCGCCATCTGGCAAGTGATATTGACTCGAAAATAGCTTATTTTCCTCACCTCGTACTTGTTTGACGCCCCATAGCGGGTGAACGCCCTGCGATATCAATGTAACATATACATCGCTGAAAAGTGCATTTAATGGGTTACAATGCCGTCGCCGACAATACGGGTCTATCTTCATTCGTTTAGCTGTTATTGCCTCCGAAACAAGAGAAATATCGCGAAATTCCAAGAGAATTCCAAGAGAATTTGACCTTACAGCAGTTCAAGGTCATCCAAGGTCATCGATCTTGGTGTCAATGGAAAGCCCATAAAATGTGACTTCGTATTAGTCATTATTTGTAACTTTAGCTGTATCTGCTACCGTTTTCGAGGTATTCAGGCTGCTGATTTTACCACCCCTCCCTTGTTGACGCCCCATAGCGGGTGAACGCCCTGCGATATCAACGTAACCTATACATTGATGAAAAGTACATTTTTGGGCTACAATTCTGTCGCTGACAGTACGGGTCTATCTCCATTCGTTTAGCCGTTGTTGCCTTCCAAAATCGCGAAATCACTCGAAATTTTGACAAAATTTGACCTTATTGCAGTTCAATGTCATCGATCTTGGTGTCAATCGAAAGCCCAGGTGCGACTTTCTATTAGTCATTAATAGTAACTTTGGCCGTATCTGCTACCGTTTTCGAGATATTGACGTTTAAAACCAGAAAATGCCTTGTTTTCCCCACCCTCCTTGTTTGACGGCCCCGCTTTGGGTGACCCCTTTCGAATTTTGTGATGAAAATTGGCATCAGAAAACAAACTAGAATCATGGGGCTATCAGATGGTGAAGAAATCATGGCGCTAGCTTTCTTCATTTTGACACAATACCGCCGCGATACGGACAGACAGACGGACAGACACGTTGCTGTCGCAAAGACCCGCAAAGACCATAGTGTAGCGCGGGTACAACATGCTGCCAAAGGCTGTGCAGTGTGCACGTATGACTACTTTTCTGGCCTGTCACAGTCTGTCGTCTTGATATTAATCGCAGTATGTATAAACTGTCTTTGGTTGGCATTCGACAAACCGTTCACAAGTTCCTGTTGGGTGAGCCAAACGATGCACTGACACCGTATCATTAGCAGTATTATTACATCGTTTCTTGATGTTCGTCACATCACATCGCTCATGCCACTCGGCTGTCAAAACGATCGACAATAGGCCTATAGGGGTATTGTGTCTGCAAACCGAGAACGACTGCTATGAGAGACGTGGACGGCAGAAGTTACAGCAACAACAAGAAGACGATCGTCGACGTCACTGATGCTTCATTCACGTCGATCACTGAGTGATTAATTGACGCTGCAGCTATTGATCATATCTTGCCGTTGCGCGCGAATCGACTGCGAGATACGATCAGCTCGCAGTAGAGTAGCACGATTTAGCTGGATACAAAGCAACTTATACTGGCCGCCGGCGATGGTTACACGCACGCTCCGCTTAGAAAAACCTGACGTATATATCGAATGTCCGGCTGTAACGGTGATAATATCATATCGTCGTCCCCAGACTATACTTATGATGTCTGTCTGGCTTGCTATAATGAAACGATAATATATCGATAAAACACTCCTTTAACGAAACAGTTTTTGCTACACTCTAATTTACGACTACTGGGATTTGAACAGCATTTTTTGCCCTGAATGGTAGAAAAAGTGATGGTCATTTAGAACTAATAGTTGGGGAGATATGTGTCCGCATGAAACTTTGTCATATGGGGTACTTGAGGGTGCTGATTTCAAAATAGTAGAAAACACAACGTCACTCCAACGGTTTACTCCAAAAAAAATTAAAAATAAAAATGTCTGACAGAAATCACTGTATGATCCATAAATCAGCTGCATATGCAGTGTACCAATTACTATGATCTGACGATCTTGGTTTTGAGGAATTGAGGTCAAAAGTTGCAATAAAACACATTTCAAATAACTCAAGGTATGTTAATTTCCCACCAAAAATTCAAAGTAGCTGCCAAAAAAGTTTTTGTCGACAAATGGGCTGTAAATCCATCCACCGATTATCATTATCTTGTCTGTAACTACCTGTTTTCGAAGTCGACCAAAGTAATAAACAACGCATACCCGAAAATATCAAAATGGAAACATGTTTTTGTCAATAAATTGACTCTACATTATGTGCATGTCCATGATCACATTGATCAGTATATCCAAGTGCGTCGTCGTAATGCCATCATTTTTCCATTGGCTGTTGCTACTAATTCACATATTGTCCTTGAATAGTGGCAATACTACCACATTCAACCATAGGCCTACCATACACAAGAACAATGTGCCTCTGTTGAATCGAAGTTCACAAATGCAAAATCTGCTTGTAAGATTTCCAACTTTGCGGACCGACGTTAATCTCTTCTCACGGATGTATATATCGTGTCAAGCTAGAGACAAGCTAGAGAAGTCCCGACTTCCTGTCAAAACATCCTGGGACAGTTGGTGTCCTTGTTCGAAATACACAAGGGCTTACGAGATATTTTTCGCATAGACAATAGACATAGCTGGGGACGCTGAAATTGCAGAAGTGGACAATGCTGGAGCGGTTTAGTGTGTGAAACATGCTCAGCTTTTTATCGGCGGTCTTTGCTGAGAAGTTGCCGAGAGAGCAACGCACCTCTGAAACGCAACATGGTTACGGCAGGCCTGTTAAAAGGCAGCCGACAAGAACCAGAGTCGAAACAAGTGTGGTTTTCGATAAATTCCAAAAAGTGATAAGTGAAATACAGGGTGGTCCAAAAAGGGCACACGTTTAAAGTACGTCAATCTACATACGTGTAATATCATATAAACTGTAAAATGTCAGATTTTTATACTGCTGAACAATAATAATACTTACTGTTAGTTATTCTTACAGTTTAAATGTGCTCAGTGTGTCTACCTTGCGGCTGTACAAGTACAACATCGCAATAACCGAAAATTACAGACCTTGAATGGCCACGTCTGATTCAGCTAATTGTCCCTGCAATTTCAGTCGTTTCATTGTCTGGGATGTCTACAGGACGGAGAGCCTACAGGCACAAGCATAACAGAACCGTGGATCTGATCATGTTGTCCGAGTGGACAATAAAACCAGAATTCCTACTAGCTGAGAAAAAAACTTCCTTCTCTGTAAAGCAAACAAGGACAGCTTGTTCCGGATACTGGCCAGTGAACTAGAGTTTCAACATGTTTCATAGAAGATAGTGAACTCCACACATGGCCAGCACGCTGAATCCTATCCGTATCAGAGTTGTTCTGCACACAAGAGGAAGCAGTGTTCCATGCTTCCCACTGCATTCGTCGTGGGTATAAAAAGGTGATGGCACATGCAACAGGTACTAAATACTAATGTGGTGGTTATCGCAATTGTGGTATCGTTTTACAGGAGTGAAATATGGATAGCATTTGTACATGGTACTAAACTGCAATATATTCTATTTAATTGCAGCTGAATTCAGGAAGGAAGCATCACGGGGTCTGCTTTTCTTTCACGCGCTATTAGGATGTGATATGGTGTCTGCCACTCTGCCTGCCTTCCATGGAGTTGAAAAGAGAACAGCATGGGCCGTTTGGACTAGCATGCCTCCTCTCAAAGGGATTTTTGCTCGGTTGTCCTGTCTGCAAAGCCAGGCATTCCGCGACGATTTAGAGAAAATCGAAAAATATATTTTGTTGTATCAAGTACGAACGTCAGCGCTCAACTTTGTGAATGAAGCCAGGAAGCATTCACAATGTATATTCACAATAGCCCCTCAAAACACCCTAGAGCAAATTTCCACGCTTTTATCCAGATGTTTATACAGTCACCGATTTGCCCCACTATAAGAGTGTATTGGATAGGAAAATTGTCGATCCTCGGGCTGACAACAAATGATGACTCGTGGCCTTCATTTAGTCAGTTGTGGCTGGCATTCTTTGGACGTTTTCTAAAACACCTAAAAAGCCAGGATCACAAAGTTATCAATTTTCTAATTTTTAATTTTTATACGCTTACACTATAATAAGTACCTGTGTCATGTGATGTGCATTTATGCAGGTTATACACTACCTGGTAAATCTCTCGATTATTTGAAACAGTTTAAACGAGTTTTAGTAGAGTTTATTATAACGTCAGACCAATAAGTATCAGTCTATTCCTTGAACTTGCACAAAGACTGGAAATGGTAAATGATTCTATTGTCAATATTTCCTTTGTCTATGCAGACTAAGTGGATACTTGCCAGGAAGGCGAAGTTGACGAGAACCAGCAGCGTCTTGGTACATCTGGCCCCACATTCAGTCCACGTTCCACATCGTCGCTGGCACCAGTAAGAGCCGAGCCGGCCGTATCGCTGTAGACGTCCGCGACACTTGGCCAGAGCCACGCCGCTGCTGCCGCTGCCAAGCCGCGGACTTCCTCCAGACCGCGACACTGTCATCATAGCGGCAGCGGCAGCCCGATGCTCAAGAGGGTCTCCACTAGGCCACGTGGCTGCTACTGTCTGACTCGTTCCAGACCACGTACCACTGCCAATGATGACGACGGCAGCCCAACTGTACGTTCAGCTACTCACAACATAACACGAACGATACAAAACTTCACAATCTAAGCAAAATCGCACCGCTTAAGGGAAAGTTATTATAAAATATGTGCTTACATTAAGTAGCGTACATATTATTACATGAACAGCTATATGACGTAATAACAGTTTATATTTTGGGTAAAGTTGTGTAACTATAGAAAAATTCAGTATATAAGCTTACGCGTGAAAACGTCATTAATTTTTTCAGTGTCAGACAGAAAGGATGATTTAAATACTGCAGTGTAAATATGATATTTAATAAAGACTCGTAGACTAGCAATATTAGAGAAAGTCCGTCAGTTGCGTATTTTTGTAATTTCGTATTAATACAACTGCGTGAGAGACAGAGAGACAGGCTTGAGACACGGCGGAGCAAGCGCTGTAATCTCACGACGTCGAGCTACAATCACGACCAGCGACAACGAGTCAACAGTGTAGTCTGTTCACTCACTCAGTCAGCCAGATGACGCCGGATCAGCGACAAGCTGTGTCTCGCCTCGTTCGGCTGCCAATCAAGTCGTCCGCTGTTGAACAAAAGAGAAAGCTGAAAAGCTACGGTAGGGAACCCGTTCGCTGCTACGTTTTGAGTGTCGTCAGTACCGACGCTGACGATGTTAAACGCGCACATGTTGCTAGCCGACCGCGAACATTAGACACTACCGAGATGCTTTCGACCACCCACGTTGCACGCACCACGACTATTTATTGACAGTGCGCCGGCCGGCCGGACGGAGCTATAGCCGCCTCTGCGATCAGTGAGCGGTGTCCATAGCGCGCCTTGCTCCAGCCCAAACAGCCTTCATGTCCGTCAATCACAACAGTACTGCTAGCAGACAGCAAAGGAGACCGTGGCCTTGACGTCATGAGACCGGAGCAGTATCGGTCTGACTGAACACAGGTGACGTGACGTGACAGTCTCAGACCAATGATGACCATCGCTGTTAATTACGCTGTCGGCTAGTTCATCGTCGTCTGCCGTCACAACAGCGTGACCCTGAAAGCCAAACCGGAAATCCAGCGACGCGTGCGCAGCTCCAATATGGCAGTCGATGTTATTGCACTGAGAAGCGACCAGAAACAGTAATCAGCATCATTAATCACATCAGCTTCTGTGCTACTACAACAAGCTGTTGTCAGGACAACGACGAAAGTCAATAAAGAAACTCTAAATTCTAACCCTTAACTAATTATTACAACAATTTTTGCAGATGACGTCTTGGAAAATTCTGCACAATTTTGCATTTTGAAGTGATTTATTTTCCATATTGAAGTGATTTTTCGGCAGAAAAATGTATCCCATCAGAATCAATTCTAAAATGGTATTTTTTCGCGGAATTGCACAATTCGCCAAAGGGCTTCTTCTCCCTCACGTGTCGACCTTGCACATTAGAAATATCTCGGCTGTTTTCGGGGAGTTGGTATAACTTTCTCTATATCCAAGCTCACGGACTGATTTTTGCGCAAAATACGTTAAACAACGTGTTTTCACGCAAGGCGGTGCCATATCGTCGGCCGATTTTTGAAGAGAACTAAAAAAATTTCGACCGATCGCTATGCAAGAGCTACTACGCTTACTATGCCTAATCGACGCCGTAGCCTCATTCGAGTTATACGGTGAATAGGAAATAACTCGGAGTGCGATTTATGTTGAACCATGTCACCCGTGGATCACACGATGTCGTGCATGCTGAAGCAATTGTGCATGTTTACAAAAATTCGTATGATAAAAATAGTCAAGATGGCGGACTGGACATACTGGAATTGGAAAATGACATTTTACAACGAAATGAGTGAATTTGCCAAGTTTTTCAAAATATTGTACAAAGACGCATAATCACACCATTATGACAAAAATGATACATTTTACAAATTCAAAATGGTGGACAGACACTAGCTTGAAAAATCTTTAGATCTCCATAACTCCGTGCACTTGGTTTCATTGTCAGTGTCATTCTTGCTAAATTGGCGACAGATCGCTGTGAAGAAGCAGTAAAATATTAACTCAAAACTTAACAGTAAGAACAACAGTTAATATCTCACATAACTAAAACAATAATGAAAATATGAAAAATATGAAAAACTAGTGATATTATTTCGCAAAAAAATCGACAGTAAGCGATGTGCTGCAAAATGACTATCACTCGCTTTCATTATATGCTATTTTAGTTCTCTTGTTGCTGTTAATGTTAGAAGTAATAATTTACGAAGTGTCGTTCATAGAGCTGCAGACAGCACAAAATTGTAAGCTTTAAGAAGATGTGACCAAGATATGCATTTGGTACGTTCAATATAACAAAGAGAGCTTGCCGTCCGTCCGTCGTTCCCGTGAAACAGTAGAAAAACGTCGTTTAATAGTATACGAAGGCGACCGACATACTTGCTGCTGTAACACAAGCTTTTAGCGGCCAAACATTATTAGCGGCGACTGAACGTTGGTTGCTATAGTGCCTGTCGGTCAGGCTCTCAGTCGAGCAAGGTGCGAGTTGTCTCGAGGGATAAAACCTTAACTCACCCTTAACACCGGCGACAGTGAATCCGCTGATGTATCGACTGAGTGAATATTGTCATCATGTCATCACGCAGCTGCATCAACTCCATCAGCCAATCTTACCGTCAGACAGCCTGTAGCAGTACTTTTCGCAAACAGTTAGTGTGTCGTCACCAAGTATATGTAGTGGCAGTGCAAAGCGATTTGTTGGCATTTTAGTTGTATGATTTAATTCCCTTGCACTCTGTTGTAAACTGAAAGTTTTTACGATGGTACCATCCAGATGAAAAGGCTGTTAATGAACGCATATCAAATATAAATTCATCTCACTCACCTATAACGTTCACACGACCAGCCAACCTGACTACCTACACAAACTTATCTCTGTTCAGTCTACAGGTAGAACCAGCTCCTCATCTGCTGTCACCCTAGCTCGGCCATCCGTATCTTCCTCATTACAAATCACCAAACGGTGTTTTTGTTTTAGATACCCATCACCTTACTTGTGGATTCAGCTCCCTTCTTTGTTCCGTCAACTTCATCCTGTTCACTCTCCTCCTGGTTCAACTCATCTTGCGCATATCACCTCATCATAGTCCCCACATCCGCTCTCACCGTATATCACTCCCTCGACCTTTCACTCCAGACTTAAGCTCATCTCTTTCACAAATCCTTTCATCCATAGTCTTCCTGGTTTCTTCTGGACTGCCTTCTTGGATCATGAACCTGTACCGGACTAAGTTGGCACTGGCGTGTGTTGTTTTAGTTTCTTCTTTTAGTTTTTAGTTTTTTTCTTTTAGTTCTTTCTTTGTATTTTGTTTGTTTCTGGTTACCTATGCTACATCAAGCTGAGCACACTCAGCTTGTAACTCCACGGTAAACTCTTCTATCACATCGTATCGTTATTAATATTGGTGTGATGGTGTCTGAAAGATAGCCTTAGAATAATGTTCGCGCAAGTTGCTGCGATTGATATTTTTTTCGATTTTAGTACGCTATCGCAAAAGGTAACTGATATCCTAATGTTTGTGCCTCAGATTCGGCCATTGGCTGACATTGTGCACTATAAATATATACTTACTTACTTACTGTTATTGTTAACCATAATCATAACTCTGATTCTAACTCCAACCGTGAGATTGTGAATCGATGTTTGCCACAGCGGGCTGCTGCATTTCATTCAAACCTCGTTTGTCATGTCCTTTAGCCTTGTGAGACTATGGTGCATCCGAAAAGTGGGATACACAGATAAGCGCATCCATACACCTAGGAGGAAGCATCACCTTATTTCATGTAAGCTTACAGCAGTGAATGGCGGAATAACAACGATACGATATGACAGAAGAGTTTACCGTGGGGTAAACAGCTGAGTGTGGTCAGCTTGAATCGCTGTACAGATGCGACGTGTGAAAATGTGGATCGTTTTACAGTCGTCGATGTCGCCGTGTGATTGGCGACGACTACTGATCACGTGACACGGTTGATAAATGATCGGCAGCTGTTTTCCACCGTCGACACCGAAATAACATGGTTCGTTGCCTTAGGACAACTACAGGTCCACGGCTAATATACCTTCAGTGACGACGGATCAGTAGGCCCGCAGCACGGCAGTGGCTGCTCGTAAACTGCGGCCGCCGTGTCGCAGACGAAGACACGAAATTGGACTGCGTCACTGACGTCACAGCTTCAAGCTCAGCAAATGAAGGCATCGGCGTGCCGCCGCCGCCGCCGCCGCTGAAATCGGCGAAACGGGATTAAACGCGGATACACGCCGGCAATATGTTTGCCGAGAAAATTCCATCAAAGCCAATAAATTATCGACCACGGGTGTACAACGTTTTCTGTCCGTAAATAACTAATACGAGGCGTATATTTAAACTGTCGTTAATATATCGCTGAAGAATACTGGTTATATTTGTAGCTGTTGCGTGTCTATATATACAGCTTAATATATTGTTAAAGAATGTCAAGACGTAACACGGAGAATGATAATACAACTGTAATTGGAAACAACTGAAGTTGTTCTAATACAATGCACGTATCACTGTCACACTGTATTAACACGAAATTTGGCAGATCTGAGACTGATCACAGACAGACAAGCGATCAGTGTCACCTACGCCTACCCCCAACCAAGGGGCGAAGGTTATGTGCCGTTGTCGAGATAGATATGCCCTCTATTGAAATCCTTTCAAGTTATCGCAGTTAATCCCTACACTTGAAACGTTCAAGTTAAAGCAACCGAATGTTGCATGGTGGCGGTACGCTCACAGGCAAACTTCCACCCTTCAAGGAGCACCCAGAAACAAATTTAAAAACCAACTCATATTAGCATGCAAAACCAGTTCTGCTAAGAGCTACTAAATTTGACATGATGCCAATTCTACAACCAGGCACCGCACGGCGTTATACGCGCCCTCCGTCCAAGGTGTCGGGCTCAGGGACATTGAATGAATGAATGAATGAATCTTATTAACGATGGACAACAACACAAGAAAAAAATCAAGCAGTAGAAACAATAGTCCAGACAGGACAGTAAGGCTGAATACAGCACTAAATACTGCCCTAATAAAAATAAATTGCATAAAATCAGATACGCAAGACAAATGCAATAACGATACACAACGAACACAAACGAACACAACACAATGGAGCAGAACTAATAAACGAAAATGTTAATGTGTGAATAACCTATGAAACTGAACGAAATACAGATGTGCGCTCTATTAAGAGACTGTCCCGCTCCTCTGATATTTTATTTGTTTTCTCTGAGTCTCAGTACTCTTAAAAGTTTTTGTTGGATTTGGTGAAACTTGGCATGTTGGTGGGTATTTTTCGTTATCACTTTTCGGCATCCGTAAACAAGGCAGGGTCTCCAAAGGTAAAATTTAAAATTCACCATGGTGATATTATAGCAGAGGTAAAATTTAGCATAGTAACATATCAGTGCAAGCGGAAGATTTCTTGCATCGAGTCAAATTCACCCCAAACAAGGGAGTGGAGTGGTCAACAAATCCTAACCTAAAAAAGTGGGGCTCCCAGAGTTTCATTTTAAAAGACCAATAATAATAACATTACTATTATACTACAACCTCGCTGACACGGCGACCACAGCAGGGGCGGCAGCTGACAAGGCGGCGAGCAACAACAAGGAAGCCACATCTTTATACCAGTTGCCATGGCATAGAGTCAGCCGGGAACTGGAACCATCAAGCAGTAGAATTAGTGCAGGAGCTGGACCGACGAATGACAGCCGTCACTGAAGACAGTGTCCTGGGGGTGATCGCCCCACTGCCAAAAAGTTGTGGGAGCGATGTTCCCAAGTGTTGTCCCACAGGAATTTTGTTGTCAGTTTTCGAAACAGTAAAATGAGTCAATTTATCGCCGTTGTACACAGCCAAATGTACAGCATAAATTACGAATGTGTCATTATGCAAGTGACAAAAGGTACGCTGATTTCAGCCTGAAAATGCACCAAATGCAGAACTTCCCAGACCTCTAGCGGGATTTAAGGGATAAAGGTAAGGATAAGGGCAAGGGGAAAGAAGAGAGAGGGGCAATAGGGGAGGGAAAGGGGACAGAAGAGGCAGGGAACAAAAATTAGGGAGGAGAGAAAGAGAGGGAGGGGAATGAGAGGAAAGAGAGGGCAGATAAGAGAGCAAAGGGAGAGAGGGGAAAAACTGAAAGGATAGGAGAAAGGGAAGAAGGGAGGGAAAGGGGAAGGGATGGAGAGGGGAATCTCGCCCCACTGTCATTTATAAAAGTCGACGCCTTATGGACAGGATGACTAAACATAGCCGGGCAATGAATTCTACTGGTCGTGGTCACCCAACTTTCATCCAAGGGGGAAGCGTTGTCTATTGAGGAACTTTCTAGTTTATGAATGCACGTACGTGTGCACGTATACGCAGCAACCCAGGTGGATTGAGCGAGGTGCGAATGCGAGTAATTATCGTCGGTAGAACATGTTATCAACGAGTCTGGCGCCACTAGTGCCGTACGTCCTCCAGGCGATACAACGCCGCCGTCGTCCGGTCATAAACTGGTCACGTCCGGCAAACGATTTAACGCGCCTGTCGACGCTGTACACCGCATGTTCATCGTGTGGACCGCCGAGCGCCGGCCGACAGGCTCCAAGAAAGATCGAGCACTTGCGTCACCACTCCAGCCAGCTTGGCGGTCTTCCACTGCAAATTAGAAGATATAGCTGTGGCAGGCGACGCAGACCCGGGGCATGTCACCGACACAGCTGGCGGCGAATTCTAATGCGTCATTATTTTCTGGTCGAAGAAGCTACACTCAGCAGAACGTCAGGGAAGGATGGCGAAAGTCAAGGATGCAAGCAATCACGAGTATGTCCAATGGCAGCAATCTAGTAAAATATGATGTAGCATGTACATATAGATGATGTAGATGTCTCCGATAGCAAAAATACTGAGCTGTGTAGGCCGGCGCCATTAATTGTGCTGTATTGTAGTTTAATTTTTGTTTTCATGCAAACTGCTAGAGGAGAAAGTTGATCATTTTTAGCCGACCGTACTAACGGTCGCGCTTATGCTACACTGTTGCGTCCGTCTGTCTGTAACGTTATGTATTGTGGCTAAACGGTGCGTCTTAGAGCAAAAGTTACTGTTGAGAGCCTATAGGAAATCGTATATGAGAAATCGATTGGTACCAAAATGAATGACCTTGACCTTTGTTTAGAGGTCGTATCAAGGTCACGTCAACCGTTGCGTCACATTTGTCGATGAATATCTCGGAAACCGTTAGAGATAGAGGTTTGGTTCCAAAGGACTACCAATAGAAAATGGCATATGGGCTATCGAATGGTCACGTGACCGATGACGTCACGTGACCTTGAAAGGTCAAATTCGTGACCCCAATACGCTTAGAGCGCAATATCTCGAAAACTACTTGAGCTAGAGACTTCAAATTTGGTA
>Ga0056114_1000871_pt1 | contig 12178 bp, 5 predicted proteins | sample WorMetHERISLAND1_FD_77005 | JGI IMG/M metagenome (GOLD analysis project Ga0056114, IMG submission 77005) | Marine gutless worms symbiont microbial communities from Max Planck institute for Marine Microbiology, Germany - Olavius loisae HERON... ...
AGTAGGACCCCTTAAATCCAGCTAGGAGGTCTGGGGGAGCGCTGTAAGCTCCCCCAGCGCCCCGGCGCAAATCGATTTTTAAGCAATAGTTTACCTGAAAATGGCCTCTAGAGACAACAACGCGCAACAATATTGTCTGAAATCCTAGTGCACACTTTATGAATTCGTACTGCACGTTGGCCAATTCCTAGTGCACATTTTGTGCTCTAAAACACGCTATTTTAGGCCCTGATGCCGTCTAAAATCGTTTGACATTGATTAAGGACGAGACCGAAGATCGACGATGTGTGGCGTGTGTGTGTGTTCACGGCTGCTACAGCTGACTGAATGGACATCAAAGGACGAGAAGCTGATTCGCGCAGTACAGAAGGGCTCTTTGGCCAGTGTGAAGACGCTGATACACGGCAGTTTACCCGCTCAGCCAGCAAAGCTCGACCCAAACCGAGGCTTTACAGCGTGCGTATCGGCACCAACGTTAACCGTTTGACTTTCACTATCGTCACATGGGTACATCTAAGATGCATTCTGTGCCAGACCGGGTTAAGCCGTTATTTGTATTTTTTGACATCCGGACACTCTGACGCTCAGTCAGAGTGCCCGGATGTCAAAAATCACAAATGACGGCTTAACCCGGTCTGGCACAGGATGGGCTTTACAGCTGTTGGCAACAGTGGGCGTCAAAGGGTTAACTTTTATCCATACTTGCGTGCGAAATACTGTTGGTGTTTTCTATACGTGAGGCTGTTGTCTCGCTGTTCAGAAAGTGTTTGTTTTGACGCAAGTCTGTCCTGATTGATCCGTTTATATATCGCGCCTCCGCGTGCGAAGCTGCTAGAGCGCGCCTTCTGTTTGTCCGTCTGAGTTGACGTCGCCACCCTTGACACAACAACCAATGAGAGCTAAGCGCCGTTCCCAACGTAACGTTGTGGGCCATGACACCACAGTCGCAGCGACCTGTATGCGCGTATGCTTGTGAAAATCATAGTAAATATCAGCGGGGGTGAGAACAGAGCCTGGATTCTTGTTTACTCAAATAGGCCTACCTGTACCGTTTGTTGTACGTGTTACAGGTTACACCTGGCGTCGTCGAAAGGTTTGCTCGATATCGTTGACCTGTTCCTCAACGTTCCTGTCGACTGTAACGTACGCGACGTTCACGGTACGTTTGAAATATCATATACATGTAGTAATGTTCCCCGCCCAAACGCCCCAACAATTAAGTAAGTCAGTAGGCCCCCTAAGCAGTGTCTTTTTGAGACTCACAGACGCAGCCCATAACGACGGCTTGTATATAAGTACAGAGGAATACAATGCATTGCATACATACAACACAACGCACATATACACACGTAGTGAACATCCGTAAACAGCATTGTGTATAAAAAGTTGTCAACTGAAGGCGGTGATGAGAACGTTGTAACAGGTGGTGGCAGTTGATGCAAAACTTGCTCAGCTGCGGACTATAGACAGAACACAGTTAAAGTTTCTATCTCGCCGTGTTCCAGGCCCAACTGTCCAAGCTATCGTCCAATAAACCTACCATCATTGATCACCGATCACCAATGTTTGATTTTTTACACACTTCTCTGTTATTTATTTTCTAAAGTGATCATTGTTAGCCGGTTAGCCCATGGAACGTGAAGATCGGGCAACTGTCTCAGCGCAAGACTTACTAACGGTCGCGCTACAATGCTGCATCCGTCCGTCTGTCGTCTGTCTGTGACGTATATATTCTGGCCAAACGGTTCGTCCTAGAGCAAAAGTTACTATTGGCGCCCTATAGGAAGTCGTATATGAGGAATCGATTGTTTCCAAAATGAATGTATTTGACCTTTGTTTAGAATGTAAACCATTGCGTCACATTCGCCATTGAATATCTCGGAACGGTTAGAGATAGAGACGTGGTTCCAAAGGACCAGGAAATGGCCTATGAGGAATCGAATGGTCACGTGAACGATGACGTCACATGACCCTGAAAGGTCAAACTCGTTACCCAAATACGCTTAGAGCCCAATATCTCTAAAACAGCTGGAGATGTTATTTAGCAACAATCGCTATAGTTACTATAGTCTGCTGTGAGGTCGGCTATCCTAGCGACAGCTTGGCTTCTTTTCATTTTAGTGAGTTCGGGACTTTGACGGTATCTCGCGATTTGTTGCCCATAAAGTAGCCGCTGATTACTGTTGCCATTCTGAGATATATGCCACTTTTGGCCAGACACCTAGGAATGCAGCTGAACCACGTGACCAACTGACCATGTAACATGGCAGCGACAATATGGCAGCAGTGCACAGGCCTACACGACATTCCATCAGATCGTTTTGCCAAGAATGTTGTATAAAGGCATTGCACTCGCTGACAAAGATAATATACCCGGAGCAATTGGCCTACTAAACATGCAATTACGTGACATCGACAGAACAGAGGTCGATCGTAGTGTTGGTGTAACAGTATCGTCAGAATTGGCGAACCAGTTTCTTGGCACAACGTATATGTCACGCAACGCAGAACGCCACTGGCATTCTCAGTCTTACACTGGTCCCGTACATGTACAATTAGTTTGTACGCCTGCGAGTGATAACATATAAAAATCATAACTGATTTATATTTAATATTAGACTGCGAGTCCAAAAAAGCACGCCAGTCAGATTTCGTTCATAAATTTGACGATGTAGGCCGACTCTTATACGCATTTATTCAGTGCTGGACTCTCAGCGAGAGCAATGCCATACGGTAGAACATGGCTGGGTGGTCGAGGCTTGTTTCCAGTTTGTCAGAGATGCCTTGTTGTATTACTCACAAGAAGCTGAATGTAGCCTACTGTGTTGAAGAAATAGTGTTTATAGAAGTAATAGTTAGCTTGGGTCATACCTACGTAAAACAATGCGCAACATGATTGCCTTGATCCTTTAAATTGACTTCCTTTTACAGCTGTCGCTGTTTTTTCGTCACAAAACTGCCACTTGCATAAAGCAACAGCTGACTTCCTTGTCAACCCTTTGACGCTTACTGTTGTTATTTTTGACATCCGGGCACTCTGACGCTCAGCCCTGGGCACTCTGACGCTCAGCCCTGAGCGTCAGAGTGCCCGGGTGTGAAAAACGCTATATTTGTGGAACAGTTGAGTTTTTAGTCTGAAGTGAAAAGCTGAGGGGGTGACTAGTAATAAGATGATGAGAGCGCGGGTGGTGACTGTGATGAGGTGATATGCGCAGGATGGAGTGAATCAGGAGGACAGTGAACAGAATGAGGTTGACGGAATGAAGAAGGTAGCTGATTCCACAGATAAATTGGATGTAGGCCTATATGAAAAAGAGCAGTTGATGATTTGTAATGATGTTAACGCATATGGTCGAACATGGGAAGGCTAGATGAGGAGCGGGTTCTACATGTAGACTGAACAGAGATCAGGTTGTGTAGGTAGTCAAAGTTGGCTGGTTGTGAAAATTTTATAGTTGAGTGAGAGGAGTTTGTATTCAATGCGTTAATTAATCTTGAATCTTTGCAGAGATCTGAGGATAAAGGATGGGTGTGATATGCGAAGATTTAGGAGCTTTAACCACGTGCAAGACAGTTCAGAATCTGTTAAAGACGATTTGTGCACATTGTGTGAGACTTAATTAGGAAGATTGTAGCAGAGAGAGTTACAGTAGTCAAGTTTGAAGTGGGCAATCCAATAGACGCAGCAATGGTACTGGCTGTTTTAGAATCAAGGTAAGGACGGATACAGCGGAGCGCACGAATATGAGAATAACAGGACTTGAAAAGTGATGAGATCTGATCGGAGAAATCAAATCAAGATTGCGTATACAGACTGAGGGGTGTTGACAATAAACAAAAGTAGATTGTATGTGTACAGGAAGGACTCCGCTACTTTGTGCTGCAAGAAACGCCCAGTGTGATGTCACTGAACGTCTTTTACAGGTACTGACTACAAGACTTGTTACGTTCCTTTGCAGCCTTTCATTTGAGTTTCATTAAATCGCCAACTTACATTTGAAAGTCGCCGTTGATTTACGCCTAGTTTCGTATACTCGTAACCTGTAAAATAAATTATTTATAAAAATATAGATCTGAGTGTCATGTAGTCAAGGTTTGTAATAATATAATCCTGCTGTGCTGTAATTTACCGGACAGCATGACGCAAAATCTGACGTTATTGATTACGACAATTGGTCGGCGCTACATCACGCTTGTTTCGGCGGCCATCTTGGATGCGTACAAGTTCTACTTGACAACGATGTCCCAGTTGACACAAAGGACAAGGTCTGTATACCTACACGCTTAGATCTATGCATTGACAAGTTGCACTTTGCAAAGTCAACAGTCATTTGTAGGCCTAAGCTTATCTCTTGTGGTAAATTGGCAAGTTTTATACCGATATGTTCATTATGTTGTGTTTGTTTTAGTTTCTTTTTTTTATATTTGTTTCTGCCTACGCGTGTGCTAGATTAAGCTGACCACACATCACACTCAGCTTTTTAGTCCACGTTAAACTCTTCTATCGTATCGTATCGTATATTAATTGAGTATTAAAGTTACTCAACGAGCGCTGAATACAGATGTATAGGCTACTGTCGTCTGTCAAACAGAGATCTGATAATGATGCTTTACATTAGTGCTGTGCAGGTATCAAGTTTTAAGTTCGAATTACAATCTGCAAATCATAACTCTTGTATAAAAGTCCTACTGATTGTTTATAATGACAGTATCGTGTAATTTTGTTGAGATCAGCGAGGTCGTACGCCTCTGATGCAAGCGTCGTTGAAAGGCCAGGCGTCCGTCTGTCGTCTTCTGTTACAGTACGGAGCCGCCGTCAACCAAACGGATGCCAGTAACCGGTACGTGTATTCATTTTATAACTGAAAATAAGAAGCAGAAGCAGGAAAGAAAAAGCATTTGGCGTAACCATATATAACCCCAAGTGAAAATTGCGAATAACCGGTACGTTGCAGTTCGATGGCGACGAGTGGGTCGCTTAAAGCATAGCAGCGCGCGAGCCAATTCGTCTACCGGTTTGTGACATTCCTTTTTAAGCTCCAGCCCACTTATTTGGAAAGTGGCTTTAAGTGATAGCCATGTTCGTCTGTCTGTCTCTCTATCTTTCGCCAACGTCGGCGCTTATTTTGCATTCGACATAGGGCGCCGCTGCTAGCCACGATGCAACATTCACTTGCTAGGGACTGGGCCGCTTATCGTCTCGCTCGACTCATCGGGGCCATACACTTCAACTGAGTATGCATATCACGCAGAACCGATGACTGCTTGTTGTAACGTGAATTCTGAATCTATTTCGTCTCTCTCTTTGGTTTCTCAATCTACAATTTTTCTCAATCTGAATTTGCCAGCAGCTCGACAATGACGTCACGATGACGTAACTGTTACAAGGTAAAGGAAGAACGGGTAAATTTCGGATGATTTTCATGATGTAGCATTACCTTGTCCTTAAGTATGGTGACACCGACTTTTGCGTATAAATAGCACCTATTACCAGAGTTATGGCGGTAAAAGTAATGGGGTTCGTTAATTATGGCTCGCCGTGTATAATCCGACTGTGATGCAAGTGTCGCGTTATCGTCTGGTCGCATGTTGTGCACTGACTATCTGATAGAGTATTGCGTGGCTGTGGTGTGCAGGACTGCGTTGATGCTGGCGGCAGAGCAAGGTATGACCGGCGTCTGTTGTTACCTGATGTCACGTGGTGCTGACGTCATCGCCGTCGACTGTCGAGGTATGATGATAGAAACCATGTCGAACGCCATGAAATGAATTGTACCAATAGAGTTATTTGCGGGATTAGGAGGCTAGTATTCGACCCGGTGAGGACAAGGGACGTGCATCCGTCGTGAACTCCGACCGTCCGGGGTTTGGAATGGAATGGAACCCAGGCGGAAAACGAATTCGGTGTTGTTTCTTGTCTTCTAGGGTCCGCTACGATCCTACAAATTTTTAGCAGAATTTCCAGAACAGAAATTAGCGTATGTCACTTAAATCTATTTTATGCAGAATCTATACATGTAGGTCTAGACCTCAAGTTGGAAGCAATGCCATTCTCGTTCACACATGACCCAAGGCCTGATGCTGTCCCTTCAGCCACTTCCTGCAGCTCAGCAGTACGTTCAGGTTTAGAGCGGGTGAAATAAATTGGAACGATTTCACTATGAAAAAGGCAAAATAGCGAGATGACGGTTAAAAACAGAGCCGTTAATCGTGACGGCCGGTGGGTGGTCTCTGCCCCTGGACCCCACTGGAAGGTCACACACGTCTCTGGGGGTCTGGCCGGGTACCCAGTGTTAATGATGAGAGATTGACTCCCATGGCTGAATCACAGCATATATGAAGTAAACTTGTTCATTTCACGGGCGCAATGCACACTAATATCAGAGTATTTTGTCATGTACCACCATCATTAAGAGAACTTTCATGACTGCTTGTTCTTCGTACACAGGTCATGATGCGTTGTGGTACGCCGTGCAGTCAAGAAACCGCGAAACGTCGTCTTTACTCGAGAGAACTTTCCAACAGCATTCATACGGTAAAACCGCTGTTAACGCTTGTCCATTTCTTTTGTATGTTATAATAAAGGCCAAAGTAATTTGGCGAAAAGCGACACCGCTCGTATGTACAAGAAGCCCCATTTTGGGAAGGGTAGGTTGTACCGTTGTAGAGTATCAAAGATGGTGCTGTTCGAAAGAGCGATGGTGGTTTCCTATAGGCTCTCCTTTTGTGACCATTGCGCTATCTGTAACCATTCGGCCGCAATTTGCCGTCGAATGTCTCCGACGCTCAAATCAATAGGAGTGGGTCACTTTGGGGCATATTTTGGGGAGAAAGGAATTGACCGATGTACATGTAAGCAAAATTTTAAAGCGATCTGGAAGAGACACGGGGCTGTCGTATGCAAAAGAAATCGTGTCGACATCTTCTGCCGTTTGAGCACAATGTACGAACGTGACCGATAGACAGACGACGGAACCATCGATCGCAATAGGCGAAATCGCTTGTCATCGATGTGGCTGCGACGATATTGTGGACGTCTGTGTACATAGCATGTAACCTACGAGGCCTCAACTTGTTGAAAAATTGTCTGAAACTGTTTGAATAGTCGTTTTCGTTGTCAGCGCCTTATCCTGGCAGTAATTCATTGACCTGAAGTCAGGACACTAGATCAATCGATCGATCGATCGATTGATTGATTGATTGACTGGCTGACTCATTGATTCAGAGGCTGAGAAACAACATTATATCATCTTTTATTAATATTATCTTTTGTTTGTAGAGATGGCTTCAGCAGATGAGATCAGCGAGAAGTCGGTTACAATTAACGTCAACAGCGACACGTCTTCGCAGTCAGAAACCACTCAAGAAGCCGACTCATTCTCAAGTTATTCAACGGTTCTTGCCAGAGAACGCGAAGAACTCTATCCACTGAAACGGGAAAACCAAGTAGCAGTTGTGAACAGTCTTCAGAAGGACCCAGACACTGATCATGATGCCAGCGGTGGTACCCACAAACGTCTTGCCAGTGATGAAGAAATGGGTGCTTTTGGTTATTGTGAGAACAGTCAAGACCTGGAGGAAAATATATGCACAGTTTCTGATTGGGCTGGAAGAGATTGGGAAAGTAATAGAGCCGATGGCATGGTTTGTCAACAAGTTAGTGGCATCGGTGAAGAAGTAAGTCCAGTTTTTGCTACTTCTGACGAAAGGCACAACAGTGACGAGGATGTATACACAGTTGTTGTTGGCGTTGAGAAAGATCTTAACAAAGCGAAAGACTTAAGTGCTGTCCTCACTGGCGTTGAAAAGGATCGCAGCTGGGATAAAGACCGGTGCACTATCTTTGACGGCGTTGAGAAAGATGTCGGCCAAATTGAATACGTGAACAAAGCTCGTGATAACGCCGAACCACATCATATCGTGGATAAAGATGACATCCAATCTCCAGCATCTACAGCTGAGTCGTACGATTTGCTAATTCTTGAACCACCGGAAGCGTTTCGGGTACGGCACGTTTATTTACGCGTTAATTTTCTGATTTTATATGACATCACATTTTTGGAGGCCTCCAGCATAAATATTGCGATAAATGGCTAAGATTCTTTGACTATTATTTTTTCCCAAAAACCAAACGTTTGCTGACAAGACTGTTCAAAGTATACGATTACGGTTATCTGAACTGAAAAAAAGTATTATCAAATGCTAATGATGGCATGAAAGCTAGAGGGGAGCTATGTGCCGCCTAAGATGACATGACTTGAGAAATTAAGACGGCTATTAAAACGAGAATGTGCTCTCAATTTTAATTGTTTACTTCTTAATTTAACTATTATTGTTTGTTAATATTTTTACGATAAATCATCAGCTCTGTAACTTTTTTACACGATCTGATCACTTTGCAATGTCTGTTTCCTGGGGAATAAGATTTTACGGACGCACTAAGATTATTTATTAGAAACAACGCAAAATATAGTAGACAAATATACATGTTGTCGTAGTTAATAAAGAACAGTAAGTTGATGTCGGTTTGCAGTGTAACGAGTCGGATGGGAAGCGGTTGGACTGTTCGGACGACGTGCTTGAACGCTGGCGTTCATCGAGAGCCGTGTTGCTGCTACTGCGAGAGGAACTTCAGCAAGTTCGCGACTTCATCGACGGACTCCGTGCCCGCCAGACTCAATCTACTCGCCTAAACCAGCTCGGTGACCTCGAGCATCGGGTGCGACGTGGTTTTAATGGCTTGTGCAACATGGACAAAGCGCTGAGACTTGTCTGTGACCGTCTGGACGTGCTGGTTATCGTCTGTGATGCCGTACTGCATGGTCACACTGCCCTGCTGTTTGCGGCGAACGATAGCGACGTGTCAGCAGAACGCCTGAGTGATCTGGCACTCATGAACAAGGCTGAGTTAGAGACGAATACAGAAGAAGACGAAGGCGATTGCGTGGAATACGTGAGACTTCGGGATGAAAACCGAAAACTATTCGACGACATAGTCGACATGATGCGGCAGATTGATGACACCGGCGTACAACACTTAGCTGCAGAAGATGTGCCGGATCTTGAGAGTCGTTTTCAAGCCCAGCCAGCTCAAGTGTCGACAGATAGTAAGCAGCACGGCGAAGAACTGGCCGATACTGATCATATTAGTGAGGCAGATTCGAGTCATGAGTCGAACTACAGGACTTGTGACGAATCTTCTGTCAGTGTATCACCAAACGGTAAGCCACAATCAACGCTCGAAGAGATATGGACAAAGGTAGCACCGACAGCAAGCGAACCATATCTTTACAGCCGCTCAGACATTTCAGACCAAGTCACCGAAGCAGCAGTGAAGGGAAGTGATATGTGGTCAAAGACTGATGCGAAAGTTTCAGACGAGTTAGACGTCTTTGTGGCGGAAGAACAGACGTACAGAAGTGCGACGGAGCTAGAGAAGAGTTTACTGCAGATGCAGCAGCGAGCAAACGTACTGCTGCATCACGAACTGGTGCAGCTGTTGGAGGAGAACAGAGAACTCCAGTGCATTGCTCAAGACCTTAGGACCTCTCTGGACCTGAAAAATAACGATATTGTAACGCTGACGAGCAAGGTGGACCATTACAGTCGACTGCTTGACGAACAGCTGGAAGAGTTTAGATGTGTCTTCAGAGCAGTAGCCCGCGAAAATGAGGAAGAGGTGGACAGACTTGCCACGGAAAATGACAGACTCAAATATGCACTCAAGACCCTTAATACCAGAGGCGATTTCATAGGACAGGTGCCAGGTACAAAGCAGTTGTCAGAACGTAACACATCTTCATGTGCTGAAGCTTGTCAAGCAAATGTCAAGGAAAGTTCGACTGCAGAACTAACAGAATACAGAGAAAGAAGGCATGAGAAGGTTAGTCTTGGTCAAGGACTCAGTTTGCCAAGGAGATTAGAAGCGAAACTGGACACGGCTGACGGCTGGCTGCCTGTACTGGATCGTTGCGAACCAGACGCTCATCTTTTTGTTCCTGTCAAATACGTCGAAGAGCTGTGGTCAGAAATTGACGCACTGAAGGAAACGGTGCTTGAACAAAGTAAATACGTGGCAAAGACTTCCGACAAGCGTAAGGTTTCTCTTCCGGCGACAGACTGGAATGACTCTGGGGCCGTTGTTGATAGCAGTGACACGACGGTATATGATGAGACAGACGTGGACGGGCTTGAGTCGTGGTCATGTAGCACTCCAGCCCTCTTGTCCCGCGAGCCTTTCCACGCCGTCTACACTGGGTACGATTCAGACAGAGACCACCAGCAGGTGAAGAGCGAAGAAAAACAAACTCAGAAACCCTCGACGAGACTGAATATCAGCCGAAATGAAGTTCAGTTAGACAAGAGTCTCATGAGTTTATCTGACACTTCTACGCCTATCGTTTTCGAACAACCAGCTTCGCATTTGCCACATATAAATGTATCTAGGCGCACGCGAAATTGTCTTTCTCAATCGCTTAGCGACTCTTGTTTAACAGCGAAATCCTGCGCAAGCTGTTCGTATGACTGTTGCCAGTTACGTAGTTGTGACACGGATTCGTTTGGTGGATTGTGCGAGTCCGGATATCATCGTTGTTTTGGTGATTATCTGCAGACGCGTTGCCCAAAACAGGAAAATGGCACGAGAAGTCCCGTAACGTCGTCGACTGAGTGGCAGCAACCGAACAACAGTGATGGCGATGCAGAGTCACAGACAAAAGATGAGTTGTTCGAAATACGTGAGCAGGAAACCCCGACAATGTGTGCGGGCGATATCATCGACTTGTACAGTTCTCTGAAATCAGAACTTCAGCGCTTCCGGGAAATAATAGCTGGCGACGATTTGGACATAATAGACAAACGCAGAGCGGAAGAGTTTTCTGCGAGTGATTTGACATTCATAATGGCGCGTTTTAAGTATCACGTTCAACAGAAGTTAATTCTTGACGAAGAAAACTGTTTGCTGAGCGAGGAGATAGGTCGACTGCTGTCGAAGTTGTTGGGTCTAGAGCGCATCCGTCTGCCGATCATCACAGAAAACTCAGTCATCGCAGACGACTCTAAACCTAATTATCAAGGAGAACATCATGACACGCATTTGTTGGATTCCACTTTTACGGAGAAAATTGAAGATTTTTGTGACCGCAAACATTCTGATTGCGAATTAGCTGACTGCGCCAATGGCGTTCATGGTTCAGAACCATTTGAGAAGTGCAGTGAATTATACGCAGACTTATCTTCAGGGACTCAGAGCATGCCTTGTATGTGTTCAAAATACATCGAAATTTCCATCAAACAAGCACCGACTTCTGGTGAGGGGCAAAACGAGAAAACGAACACGATCGAGTCGCCGCCGAATATCGGTGAGTGTGATCGCCAGGCGAGAGATCTCGATGTCGGTTTTGTTCCAAAAAGCTGTGTAGGGCTACTAGAGAGTTCAACAGAGAGGAAGAGTTTAAGATCGTCGCTGTGTGATGACTGTTCTTCTTCTATCAGTTCCCTCAACACTCTTCGATCATCTCCGTGTATGTCTACTGGAGGATCTTCACCACTCGGTGATCTTGTCACGCTGTTGCGGCAGCAGAACACCAAGCTCGCTTCGTACGTCTCTGTCGTGAATTCGTTCTTCCGCCAGTCGCCATACAACCAAACACTTCGCAACAGTCACCAGCTGGAGACCACCGTCTTTGAACTCTCCGACTGCACAACAACACCCGCGAACCCGGTACAAGGCAGAGACTGTCCAGTAAACGCAATTCCATTGTTTCTGCTTGCAGCGAAAACTTCACCGTTCATGGCGCTGTCCGCTGTCTGTCTGCCACGACCTCTGGCAATCGACCTTACAACCGTCGCTGATTCCGACATGGTCACATGTCTTCGCGGAAACTCAAGGTAGTTGGCTCGTTTGTCGATTCACTTGTAGGTCTGTCGTCGTATCGCTATAACGAGTCTGAGTTAAGCATCACATTGACTTGTAGGCTTGTCTGTTGAAATGACTACCGTAAAACCTCAAATAGAGGCCGGGTCCCAAATACAAGCCGGCAATAACGGTCCCGATTGACCGCTAGACATACGCACGCTCGTAATACGACGTAGCCTAATAAAACAATGTGTTGTGTACTGTAACCTATTTGAAATCACCACAAAAAGTACGACAAGTTGACAATGTTTTAATAGACGC
>Ga0056114_1000872_pt1 | contig 12178 bp, 9 predicted proteins | sample WorMetHERISLAND1_FD_77005 | JGI IMG/M metagenome (GOLD analysis project Ga0056114, IMG submission 77005) | Marine gutless worms symbiont microbial communities from Max Planck institute for Marine Microbiology, Germany - Olavius loisae HERON... ...
ACAGCTGTTCTGCCCCATGAACGTCTCACTGTACTGACTACTATGTGACCCCACATTATTGTTACGTGTCCTTGCAGTCCTAGGACTTTATGCCACGTCAAGTCTATTCGTTATCATCATCATACCGACCATGTGCAGGACATGTGCTGGGTTTTATGTCTGTAGGGGTCGGCGTTACGAAAATAGTGACATTTTTGTAAAAAATGCTACACTTTTGCTACGGTGACCGACCGTAGGCAGTAGGCCTATACCAGCTGGCTGGCTGCAGCCGGGGCCTGTGCTATTAATAGTGTTACTATTACTGCAGCAGCGCGCTGGGCCGCTGGCTGGCTGACCGTAGCGGGAAGCGGCTTGTTTTTAATAGTTACTGCCGAGTGGGTCCACAGAAGAATGTAAGTTCAGAGTGTCAGATAATAGTCAGGATAGGAGTGCTGGAAGAGAAAAGTCTTAAGACGCTGCCGGAAAACCGTGAGCGACATCTCTGTGCTCAGTTTCGACCTAGGCCTCACTCTTCCCTGGCCTCGTTGACATCCCTGAGTATTACTGTAAAACACTTAATTTTTCGCGTGCATCTATTTTCCGCGAATTCTGCGAGTAGCATAAATCGCAAAATTAAATACCCGCGAAAATTCGGATTTACAGTAGCACATTGTGGTTGCTTTCATTGTAACCTAGCTGCACAGTACAGTAGTGTTGGCAATACTAGTCCTGGCAGTTGTTAATGCTAATCTGGTCACTGTCTTGTTACTGCTTTACAAGAAGTCTAGTTCTAGTTAGACGATACTGCACAATTCTGTTCATATGGCTAAAGTCACTTGTAACTTTACCTTGTAAAGTACACCCTGAGAAAACGCCACATTAAAATGGAGCGAAATTTCTGCACTCCAAAATCGCCAAATTAAGATGCAGCTAAAATATTGTGTTTTACAATAGTAGTCGTCGTCGTCTAGGGTGCATTGTGACCGTGGTTGCTGTCTGTAACAGGGAACTAACAGTGATGAGCTGGACATGGTGGAGAATGAACAACTCGATGTGGTTGAGAGCGAAGGTGACGGCTGGATTCGGGTCAGTTCTTCCTGTCCTTTGATTTCCTCAGTGAAACATATCGCCTGTGCTTTGCTTGATACAGTTCATTGTAATTTTTTCATGTGACACAGTACTGGAACCTCTGTTGAAATTAAGTAAAAATTATGATTTCTTTCAGTACTGGGAGGTACCGGGTTACAAGAGAGGACCAGGTCGACCAAGATCGAACTCCAGGAGTACAGTACAAAAGATGGGGTTCACCTGGGAGGAAGCAGAGGTGGCAGCTCTTGACGGACACGGATGGCGACAACGTAGGCGATAGCAGTAACTTAAATTATTTAGGCCACTACAAAAATTTTGATTGGTCGATTGATTGATAGCAGGCACCAGAATTCACATCTCCTCCCTCTGTTAGTGCTTTCATCATACTGTTATCAGCATGTCTGTCTGTCTGTCTGTCTGTCTGTCACCATTTCTTACAGCCAAGTTCGTTAGATCTTAGTCCTCATCGAAGCAGAAGTTTTTAATCAGTTTCGTCAGCTTCCAAGTTTTCATTGCCTACGTGTGCACTATCATCTGTATCGAGTGGTGACATATTGCTACTGTGCTCTGTCAGCGCCCTGAAAGCTCTGAACAGACATGTGACTTGTTGTTCCTGTTGAACTTATATGTAGTTTTGACATTTTAAACATTGACGATGAGATAGTTAGATCGTGTGTTGATTTTAGTTTTAAACATTAATATATAGGCTATATACATTTTTATTTCGCGAAATTAGACCAGAACAGAGAGAACATACGTTTTAATGAACTGGCTGTTTTATTTTGTGTGCAAAAAGCACACAAAATAAAACAAGACAACAATGCAGACTCGGGCCTTATAATTTGACACAGAAATGCAGAAATTAAAACATACGATCATAAAACGATATTTACAGTGTTTTTTTCTTTTTTACTTCTAAAGGGATTTAGATGTACATGACATAGTATAACTGAGTTTGTTTCTTTGAAGTTATTGCTATTTTTGTGTCCGTTGAACCGGCGTGTGTACCTGTTTGTCTGAGTACAGGTACGCAATAGTGCCGGTCGCGTTGGTATTGTGCCGGAGACTTACATTCAAATGTTTGACCCCGGGTCTGACATGGCTCTGCCTCCCCCACCTCCTCCTCCCATGACTGAGCCGGCGGCTGCCGATGACTGGGGTCCGCCTGACCCGAGTGCCGTGGCCGAGGCCCTTGAACAGCGCAGCTCGGCGGCCATGTACACAGCCACGGACTACGAGGTCCAAGCAGCGCTCAGCGCCCCACCAATCACAACCGGTCAGCATCAACATTACTTTACTTACTTAATTTTACCACGTCCTCTGTGTCTTGGTGGCACAGCGGTTTGGGCGTCGGACTTTCGATCATGTGGTCATGGGTTCGATTCCTGGCCGGGGCGTAACCAAGTCACCTAGGTCAAGTCAGCCTTCCATCCTTCTGGGGTAGGTAAATCGAGTACCAGCCTTGCTGGCTGGGTTAAGGCGGGGTGAGTTCGCTTGCGTCGGGTGGCAAGTAACATTGTATGATCCCATATGGTAAGTGACACCCTGTAGTTCTGAGATGGTGATTGATTGAGCAGGGTTTAACGTCTCCACCAACACAGTATAGGTTATACGGGCGAAGGTTTTTTACAGGTCAGAAGACCCAACCAACAGTATCAAAGTACTGAAGGAACACATAGATTACACAATTAACACAAAAAATACAATAATGACACAATAAACACAAAACACAGCAAATCTGAAATGGCTTTCCCGTCAAGAACTTATCGTGACTTTTTTATGACCCTTCGTCACGCAAGACCCTTCGTCACGACCCTTCGTCATGATTGTAAAGAAGTTCACAATTCCTCGAGTGACACACAATATCTCCATAAAGTAAACGTTGAGTTGAATAGAGAATTCCATGTCTGGCCTATCAATCACTCAAGAAGCCTGACATAGATAGGATCGTTAGTTTGTAAATCAGAATTCACAGGCAAGAGTCCATTTATCAAACTGCACTGTTATTAAGTTGTTCCTAATAAGTCCTAATATGTTTCCTCTTTGCATTTCCCTTTGTTCCTACACTTTTTTGATACATTGTCATTGCAAACTGACGTTTGCACTGCGAGTGGTGATGGTATGGCTGGCCGTCGTAGTACGTTGCATGGAGCTCACGTACCTTATTATACTGTGGTTGTATCTCAAAAATGCACCAACTTTGCAACTGTATAGCTCAAAATTATAAGGATTGATTTTGATGACATTTGACAGAAATACTCAAAAGACTCTAGAATAGGTTTGTTTTTGTGTCAGTGGGAGTAGTGGGAGTAGTAGTAGCAGTAGTGGTAGTGGAGTTGTTGTTATTGGGGGGGGGGCTATACAGACTGGAAATAGCAGGTGGGGAACGTCCCCCTTACTTTCAAGTTTCACCACTGAACATGGTTATTTATTAGTATCTAGTTACGGAGCAGCACAAGACAGGGAATTGTGGTCAGCAATAGTCATCAACAACAGTATCATAGAATCACCTCTGGCGGGTGGCAGGTAACACTCGGTGATCCATATGACAAGACAAGTGATATGACAAGTTACAGCTATCGCACATTATGCGCTATACAAATTACTTTACTTTACATAGAGAGAAAGGAGGTTTAAGAGGTAGAACTAGAGTGGCTGTTGGGTTGACGCTGCTAGACGGCAGTGAGTGGGTTCGAGCGCTGTACGACTACGCTGCCACATCTGACGAGGAGCTGTCGTTCATGGAAGGATCGTTGATTCGCATTACTCGTCGGCAGATACATGATGGAGTCGATGACGGCTGGTGGGAGGGAGAGTTTAATGGGCGCGTGGGTGCGTTCCCATCACTGGTCGTCGAAGAGTTGACAGCTGATGCTGAGGTACACTGTCATCACGTGATCATTGAGCTCAGACCAAAGAGCTTATATGGGCGCGCAGCGGCCAAGAGGGCGCACTGCGCAGGCCAGCAGGCGGAGCTAGACGGAAACTAGGTCAGCGGTGCATTGTGGGATTTTCGTAGGACCAGCAACGCATAGCGTCATCAGCAACAGCTGACTGCTAGGCCCCTAGTCTGCTCTAGCAAGTTCATCCATTCCGTGCAAATGTGACTGTAACTGTTTGACAATTCAGCAATCGTCGAATGCTACTGCGCGGCCTTATAAGCTCTTTGGCTCAGACTACCTACACTGCACTGCTAGAAAGTTAGTTAGTAAGTAATTTTGAGTTCTTCAAGTTTTACTATTACATCTTTTAAATAACGATATGGGCATAGAAGCACTTCACTTTCACATCCGCAATGTTATGTTATGTGTAGAGCATACCAGTGTAGACCTGCTGCGCACAAAACTGGCCATATACAGCATTTCAAGACCAAGACTTTAATTTCCAGGACCAAGACTCATATGTTCAAAAGCCAAAAGCACAACTCCATAAATGATTGGTTGAAAAAAATCAATATTCACGTAATAGAGTGATATGCAGCCATGAAAATGATAATCTACTGATTAAGATATAACTGGTCAGTGGTCACCACGATATGACCAAAAAACAACCAAAAGACCAAGACCAAGACTTTGAAAAACTAGTCTCGAGACGTCTCAAGACTCATGTCTCAAGAACCACAACTGTGAATAAAATAGTAGTAGTATAATAGTAGTAATTAAGTAAGTAGTAAAGTAAGTATAAGTTCATTCTGGTATTTCATTTGTTTGTCGTTGTTACAGCAAGACGTGTCACCGGACAGACCCGGCCCACCAGCATTTGCTCCGCCTCCACCGTCTTTAGTCGACCAATCAGCGTCAGCCGAAGCCGACGCAGCAGCTCCTCATCTAGCTATCACACAACCTACACCGAGCGAAGAAGATGGCGGCGGCATGCCGACTACCGAAGATTTACAAGGTAATATTCTACAGGGTGCGCACAAAATTACGCTCTAGACTTTTGTTCATATCTTCGCGCCAAATGTTGATGGATTTTACGTATTTATATTTCACAAGGTAGTGCATCGACGCAGTTGAGGTGTGGTGGTATGTTCAGTAACCGCTTTGTTGCAAATTTTCCACCGATTGTACCAGTAAAAAATTATGAAAATAGGTTAATATTTGACGAAGATATGGACAAAAGTTTGTGGCCTGCTTTTTTGGGGCCACCCTGCAGTTTTGTTTATTGTGCTCGTGTAAACTGTTTTTCACTTCTAGTTTATTGCTTTTATAAACATGCTGTGTTTATTTCATTCTGTTGCTTGTTTTCAAGTTTGTTAGTTTGTTATCTGTTCGTTTTCTCTCGATTTCATAGTTTTTCATAGTTTTGTTCAATATATTTGTTTGCTTTGTACTTGGCATACAACGGACTTGAATGTATTCATTTCAGTCTGTGTTGAACATTTTGTTAATGTTTGTTTTCACGTTGTTTTATGTTATTCGTTTATGTAGCGGCAGTGAACGGTGTTGTCGAGATGAAAGAACACTCGTCAATGTCACCGGACGGCCAAACTGTTTCAGTCGTTTAACGCTGTTTTCACTTTTACAAATGGAAAGTGCTTAGCAAAATGACTTCAGTTTACATCTGATGATCGTGGTAAGAATCATAAGGGCGCTTCAGTATGGGCCATGGTGCACCCAAAATTTTGGTTGGGTGGGTGGGCCACGGTGTATTTCGCCCCACCAATAATTGGCATGTGTGTTCGTTAATTCTCAGGAAAATGAGTAAAATTGTTGCCACCAGATGTCAGATTTTGAGGCTAAAATGCACAAATTTGCTTTCCGCTGGCGCACCGGTTCAGACCCCGCTGGGGGAGCTTACAGTGATAAACCGACCCCGTAGCTGTATTTAAGGGGCCCTACATCTAAGGGGAGACAGGAAGTACATGGTAGGGAAGATGAATGGAAGGAAATGGAATGGGGAGGGGAGGGAGGGAAAGGTGAGGAGTAAAGTGAAGATGCAGAGGCATTTGACCCACCCAAAAATTTGAGCGTGGCGCCACCTATGGTATGAATGAATATACAGTATTCCAGATGAATTTCTTAATTAGCTGTTCTTCGTGACTATGCTGGACACACGCAAACTGCTGTAAGATTTGTTGCTTCGCTGCTGCGGTATAAATGACACTAAATTTGATGCGGTATTTGTATTCTGGAGTTAATACAACATACATGCTGCTCTCATATGCGGTACCGTGACGTTACGTATGCTGTTGGTTGGCACGCTGGTCAGCTTGGCAGATTCTGAGTTTCCTAATGTGATGTTTGAAATATAACTGTATAATATAGCTCTGTATAATTCTGCAAGTAGGCTAACTTCATTGGAGGTATTTTTGATAGCTGCATTAGCTACTAACTGTTTGATCACAAAACGATGGCGATTTGAAATTAGTACAAAACTGTAGTGTCAGTTCGCATGCTTCTGGTGAATTAGACACTTTTATGTTTTTTATTTGTGTTTTTTATGCTTGTCATAATGTTGTCAATGAGGTCCAGTCAACAGAGCCGTTTGATAGATTGACTGACGATGGCATTGGCATTTGAAGATCGTTTTGACGCCGAATTTTCCTGCATTTTTGGGATGGGGTGGGTGCGGTGAGGGAGAACTATATTCAGGTTTATCTCTCTGTCATCATATACTGCCGTCGCACGGTGTCAAGCGTCCAACTTTGCATTTTTTCTGCGCTACATTTTGGCAGCTTTTTAACAAAGTGGTTTTTTTTACTGAATTTAGTGAACATTTTGCATACGTATAGACAGTGTGAATTGTTGTGCGAAAATTATTTCTATGTGGCTGAAAAGTTATCGACAGAACACTGTAGGCCTACATGTGAAATACGTATGTCACAGCAAAGCGTGGCCTACGCCAGGACCAGCTTATAGTTCAAAAAACGTCACCTTTTTTGTAGAACCTAGCTCAGCATTTGTGGTAGATATGCATATTCTTCAGAAAATCTGACACAAACCAGCTTATTTACGCCCTCCTAACCCGAAAAATCCCACTACACTTCCTGAATTCTCTCCTGTACACTGTGAGACATCTTTGACAGCTTGATCACATAAGTTAAAATCTTTAAAAACCAAACCTCACACTTGACTGGTAGCACCTATTGGGTCAGTAGGCCTACCTCGGAGTCGTGGTACATGGTGGATGCAAGTCAACTCACACAGTTAGCGTCTTGCTTGCTTGATGAAACGACGGAAAAATTCATGCTCATAATTCGTAACGTGATATTGCATGAGTGTACACAACTGGGAGGGTTGCTGAAGTTCGAGTCTCGAGTTTCGAGTATTAAAAATGAGCGTATTCGATGTTTCTTGCTTATTCAGTTAAAGCTCGAAACTCGAGTTTTAATACTCGAAACTCGACACTCGATTGAACGTAACAGTCCGCAACTGGAGCACACTGCACAACGCAGTGAATGCAGGAAAAATCGCACACTACACTTCCTGAAGTGTAGTGTGCGATTGAAATACTTAGGAACTTAGGAAGTCAATAAGCAATTTTACTGCAACTACAGGACGGTTCAGCTGCTGTCCTGTCGGGTTTGAGTTGCCTTCAACGTGATGCTTCGGGGTGTCCAGTCCAACAATCTTGGAAATCTGCTGGAAATTTAGTTCTTTCAGAGTTTTTAGACACCCTGTGCTTACGATTTGTCGCTACTGCATGTAATTCGTCGTATGTGTCCATGTTTTGTTTGTTCGTCGTGATTTTTTTGCTGTCATTTGATGTGCTTTTGTCGCTTCATACGTGAGACGTGATTACAACGAGCGAGTCATAAAATATGACAATAACTAAGTGTCGCCTGACCGTCTTGTAGTTGCAGTCAATTTGCTTACTGATATGTGGAGATTTCACCCTTTTGACGCCCACTGTTGCCATATGGGTACAGCTATAAAGCATCCTGTGCCAGACCGGGTTAAGCCGTCATTTGTAATGGCACTCTGACACTCAAGGCTGAGCGTCAGAGTGCCACTACAAATGACGGCTTAACCCGGTCTGGCACAGGATGCTGTATAGCTGTACCCATATGGCATCAGTGGGCGTCAAAGAGTTAACGTCGCTCGTGCATAGCTGTGATGATGAGCAATATTGAAATACTTAGGAACTTAGGAAGTCAATAAGCAATTTTACTGCAACTACAGGACGGTTATAAATCACTAAGTGGTAAAAGTGTTTGTGACATCATCACTTTCAGTCACTGTCATAAATGAGTGATGACTTTGTTCACACACAAATTTGCCTAATGAGCTGCGTCGAATTAACAGTGTTCTGTCTAACTTATCAGGCGATTCACTACACTCGCATACAGTCGTATTTAACTAGCATTTATTGAATTTGAATCTGTGCTGCCTGATGGCTGTGGACAGTATACAACGAAATGTGTAGTAAAACTATTCGTCAGTTTCGTTGGCATAATCTGAAGTTTTCGTCATTTATTGTTTAGTGTGTTTATATTATGTACTCTGATTTGTATTAGCTGATACTATGTACAGTGTAGTTCAAAAAACGTCGCGCTTTTTGTAGAACTCGGCTCAGAATGATCCAATTAGATAATTTAAGGTAGATGGATACTCTTCAGGAAATCTGAAATCATCTTATTTACGCCCACCCATGCCCACCTAACCCGCAAAATCTTACTACACTACCTGCATTGTCTCACGTACATGTGACTACTTTGACAGCTTGCTCACAATAAGTTAAATTGTTTAAAATCCATGACGTCAAGTAAGTAAGTAAGTAAGTAAATATGTATTTATAGTGCACAATGTCGGCCAATGGCCGAATCTGAGGCACTTGGGTGAGCCGCTAGGGGGAGCCGAAGGCCTGCTGGAAGTAGTGAGTAAAAGTAAGTAAGTAAAAGCCTTTTATTAACCAATGACTATCGCACAGGATTTACAATGTAAGAAAAGCAATAAAGGCATGACATCACACATGAACCACACATAACTGAAGTATTTTCTTTATTCTTCTCCGCAAAAATGAATTTATTGGACGAAAGTCTCCTGTATGAGCAACAGAATTATACAAAATGGTCAAAAAAAGTTATAGGCCTACTTTCGAGGAGCTGTATCCCTTGATCTTTACACTCCAACAATTCCGGCTACTACCAGATTTGGCCAGATGACAAGAACACGTCAGTCGAAAAATTCAGGCACTGTCCCTGCCCTCATCCAAACGTTTGAAGACACGCACACGTTTATTTCAGTATAGCAGCCATGGGCTCGGGGCTGGATTCATACCAATACAAAGAATGAAATGCTCAAAAGTAAAAACCCAAAAAAAGAGATGCAACCACAGTTACTAGAATAGGCCTATATAGGATTTAAAACAAGACAGAATTACAACAAAAATTTATTAGCAATTTTCGCAGGGCAAACACAATGAAGCTATTATTTAACCGTGCGATTCGTGATTGTGTTACAGTTAGGCTATCTGGTATTTTAACTGCCTAAAGTGCCTACCGGTACGTAAGTTGTCACAGATCACGTACTATCACGGACAGCATACAGCAAGCGTGATTTGGCCAGCTACTGTAAAACCCGAAATTTTCGTGTACCCTTAATTTTGGCAGTTAGAGCTATGAAATTATGCTGGCGAACTTAATCTTGGCATTTTCTTGCTAAACTAATAGTAGGCCTAATAATACAGTATAACTTATTGAATATTGAATATTTACGGCCCATTATTTTTTACGAATTGATTTGAGGTTGCGAAATTCGCGAAATAAAAGGCACGCGAAAATTTTGGGTTTACAGTAACACACTAGCGTCACACTAAAAGAACGCGTAGTCGTTCTCATCCCCACCCAAAGGGGGCACGAAACCCCCAGATCTCTTCAGTCCAGCAGTATAGACCAACGAGTTCCGTGTAACCGAACAGCGTGAGCAGCTACAGCTATGGGCAGTGAATTCCACTTGTCGGAGTCACTAAGCGCCGGTGTCATTAGAAATACATTCTGTTGAGGGTCTCTCTAGTTTCTGTCTTTCTGTTCCAATAATTGACCCTTCGACGTCCATTGTTGTCATACGGGTACAGCTATAAAGCATCTGTGACAGACCTGGTTAAGCCGTCATTTGTAATTTTTGACATCCGGGCACTGACGCTCAGCCATGAGCGTCAGAGTTCCCGGATGTCGAAAATTACAAATGACGGCTTAACCCGGTCTGTCACAGGATGCTTTATAGCTGTACCCGTAGGCCTATGACAACAGTGAGCGTTAAAGGGTTAACGAAGACAGTTCCTCACAAACAGATCGCTGTCAGCGGCGAAACTGAATTACGTGTAAACAGACTACGAGGAGCGGAACAAGGACAATGTCCCCGAGCCGTACATACCTCCACCAGAGACGAAGAACCGACTGGCCGAGCTGTTGAACGACGATGACGATGATAGCGGAGACGTCGTGGGAGGTCGAGCGGTGAACGGAGACCACACAACGAGTGTCGTCGAGGCGGAAGTCTACGTCGACCACGATGACGCAGACCTACCTCCACCTCCGCCACTCGACTTCGACCAGGTAACACAGCACTGTTTCGTTTGCAGTGCTCGATGTTCCGATCCGTGGAGTGCATTCACGCCGTCATTAACGACTGGCCGCGTCTCTGGGTTGAGGCAGTGCTATATATAATCTCCCGTCCCGTTGTCACTTCGTGCGATCGTCTCTGCTGACTGCTTCAATTCACGAGAAACTCGAAAACATTGGCTAACGCTGGTTTCATGCCTTAACATTTTTGTCACTCTGTTTCTAGCTTTTAAGCTGTTAGGCGCCATTGTGCCTTTAGGGCACTTACGTCGTCCTAATCTTCATTATGTTGATTGATTAATAGGATTTGTCAGGTTGCAAGGAGGAATGGTTAACTTATGGGCGTATTCACGGAGGAAATGGAAAGGAAAAGGTAGAAGGACAGGCGCCAATAGACAGAAAAGGGACGAGGGATGGAGAGAGGAGGAATGGATGGAGTGCTAGAGAACGAACTAAGTAGAGGGTATTTTCTAAAGCGCAGAATGTAAAGTCAACACGAAGCAGTTTAAATATGCCGCCCAACCGCGATAAAGTAACTCGTAAATATAGAATTATTTTCGGTTGAATGTTGCGTATGGATTGTCTGGACTTATTATCTCGATAACATTGCCAGAGTAATTCGTGTAAAATCTAACAGATTCATGGGAGACATAGACGACGTGTCGCATTATATAGTGCCAAGTAAGGCATCTCATCAAAATGTTTTCAATATTATCTACCGTTGTTGCGTGGTAGAATACTGCTGCTGGTTTGTTGGCAGGACATGATGGATGAAGGTAGCCTCGCCTGAGAACAACGAAATCAGAACCTTCAGTTTCGTTTCTTGGCGTCTTGTCAAGTTTCTGACCTCGAGCTGATATGATTATCGCCTGTTAGAGGCCGATTACAACTAGCCTAACTACGCCGACCGGCATAGGCTAGTACTAGTACACATGGAACAGTGTTGACATCGAAGACTCGGAGTGCGAGTTGATTGGCGGGGGAGAGAGGGGCATGGAGAAACGCTCAACCCTACCCAGCTTTGCTACCCTCTACCGTGCTGAGGTAATTTTCATCCTTTGGGGAATACATATAGCCCAGCCCGGCCGGCTCGCAAATATCTCTATATCATCTTTAACAAGAAAGCTGTGCTATCGCAAAGATGACCGCGCGATGCGCGCTATATAAGTAGATCGTGAGCCGTTGCGGAGATATGGCCATTCGAAATTATCCAAGATGGCGGCGACCGCCGTCTTGAATTTATTCGAATCGAAAATAGCGCCATTAGATCCGCCGTCCCCGTAAACCCCACCCTAGAACAAAATATGAAGTGGATTGGACGACCAGTTGCGGAGATATCTTCACTTGAAATTTTTCCAACATGGTGGTGGCCGCCATCTTGGATTTGTTCGAATCGTAAATAGCGCAGTTCGATCCGCCGTCCCCGAAAACCCTACACTGGAACCAAACATGAAGTGGATCGGATCACCTGTTGCAGAGATATGGCCATTCGCGTATGGTGGGGGCATATGGAACCGAATTTGGGGGAAGGGGAGGTCGTAGGGGGTCAGCGATGGCACCATTAGAAAGAGCGATGGTATTTTCCTATAGGCTCTCCATTGTGAC
>Ga0056114_1000873_pt1 | contig 12172 bp, 9 predicted proteins | sample WorMetHERISLAND1_FD_77005 | JGI IMG/M metagenome (GOLD analysis project Ga0056114, IMG submission 77005) | Marine gutless worms symbiont microbial communities from Max Planck institute for Marine Microbiology, Germany - Olavius loisae HERON... ...
AGCAGTTATGATACTCCTGGCATCTGTCTCGTCTGGCATTCTTGCAATATGGCCGAACAGAGAAAGACGCCGTGCTTGGACAATAGCCGACAGGCGTGGTTGCCCGGTTGTCCGTCTCACCTCATCATTCCGCACGTGATGGTACCATTTGATTCCTAACAGCTTTCGCAGACACCATTGGTCGAGGGCGTCGATCTTGAATGGTAATCAGTTACTTATTACATCTCTAATAGAACATGTTCAGTCTCGGCTGAACTGTATCAAAGGTGATTGATGATGCTAACCGCACTGCTAGGCTCAGTATCATCAGCAGCAGCTGAACCACGTCGTCCTGTCTTCTGTCTCTGTTCAATCTTCTCAAACGTTCTCTCGATCGCTTCAATCTTCCTCTGCTCTCGTGACTGCAGTACACAGACTGACATCAATCAACAACAGCGGCCTTCACTATTACTCACAGTGAGATACAGGCACACTGGGTCACTTCACTTTTCGGCTGAGTCCGTGGCTGAGACCAAACACTAATACAAGTGCTGAATTTTGGTCTTAGTCCAGACCGAGGATTAGGTCGGTCTAAGCAAAAAGTGAAGTACTTTTCGGCTCAGCTGAAGTTAAGCTCTAGAGGATTAAGCTATCTCTTGCCGTATTAAACCAAGTGGACTAAACCTGTAAGTTCAGATTAAGTTTGGTCTCAGCCACGGCTCAGTCCGAACTTTGGACTGAGCCGAAGGCTCAGCCCAGGCTGAGCCAAAACTTCAGACCGAGCCGTGGCTAAGACCAAACGAAAAATTTGACCTCAATTTTTGGCACATCTCCGGCTTAACCTGGTTTTAGGCTCAGCCAAAAAGTGAAGTTACCCACTGGTGCACTAACACTAACGATGTTGTAAGCCTTCACTCTGTACTCTTAGTGCACTGTCAACCTGTGCACTGCACCACAAGTCAGAGATAATACTTTACTAAACATGTTACTGTCTGTACATAACTATTATCTTAGGGACCTGCGAATCGTTTTTTTTTCGTTCGAATCGAATCTCGAATCAAATCAGTTGTCCGATTCGTTTTCGAATCGAATCTTCGAATCGAATCGGCCGTATACCACGCAAGCCGTAACAGCCTAACGGAGTGGGGACTGCAGGCGAATATTTAATCCATCGGTATTTTGTAATTGTGACGAACGAGAGTGATGTGCGGACTACGGAACTCCGAACTGAGTACTTGTTTATTTCAATTCAGTCATAAAATGCGTCAAACAATGCTGTTGTATGCTTATTTTACTCCCAAAGTCGACTTTAAAAGCAAATTTAACCACCACCGATCGTTTCTTTAAGAATGACGATTGACAGCGTGGACGATTCAAAAATTTCGAATTGGACCATCAATATGAATCGAATCTCGAATCGGACGTACGATTCGAAATCGAATCGAATCACGAAGCTTCGCAGGTCCCTATATTATCTGTGACTTTTGAAATATATTGACTTTAATTTGTTTTTTTGTAGAATCTATTATTAGTTTTTCATAGTTTGTGTTTGGGTGGCAAGCATTGTCAACCTTGGGGTTTTCTGGCAACCTGGCTCTATTTTTAATGTTCTGAACTGTCGTGGATGATTGCTGTTTTTGAGCCAAATAAAATATCTTCTTCTTATGCTGCAGATCAGCACGCTTACTTCACAGTGCATGTGTGTCTAGTCTCTTCATGACAGACCTTCCAACACACGTCCATCATCAAAACCTACGCTCATCCATAAGCCATTAACTATAAACACGCGGCAAATACCTGAAAACAGCTATAATACAGAATTCAGTGGGAAGCATGACAGTCAGCTAGAAGTGCAGCTATTTGGACTACAGCATACATTTACCAATAGTGAGTAACAAATGCATCGGCATCTGATGTGAAAATTTAATGATTTTGCAATCATTTCAACGACTTAACGCACAAAGTTATTTGCACGACTTTTCAGGTTACGAAATCCCGTACTACTGTAACTTTGGAAATCCTGATATCATGCCACGAGACAGAAAGACTGACATAGTGGACTGCTGACAGGACCTCACACCTATAGACTAGCATGTATTGAGCATAACAGTCACGTACCTTCTTGCCATTGTCAGCTACATTGCTCGCAGCTCCACTAGCAGCAGTATTTCTCGTTGATGATGTCGTATTAGCCACGGCGGTGGCAGCTGACGGAGGTCGACCAGGCCGACCAGTTGACACAGGCTTCGCTGCCTGCTTTGATGCCTTCGCTGACCCAGCCGCCTGCTTGCCTGTTGTAGCTGCCTGTGGTTTTTCCACTACTCGCTGTTTTTCTGCTACTCGTGGCTTTTCAGTAGCTCGCGGTTTCTCCACCGGTGGTTTAGCAGCTGCTGGTCTTGCTCGAAGTTTCTTGGGTGAGAGTGGTATCGTAGGTTCAACATTGTTAGCAGGAGCTGATGTCGACTGCACAGTGTAACGCACACAGCACGGCGGTCAGTTTGACAACAACAATTTACACTACAGCGAACAGTTTATCAACAGCACATCGGCCACTTGTTAAATGTCACAGAAAATTAAAAACAAACAATAACAGTAATAAAAAGGCAGAGAAATGCTACAATGCAGGCAATGCTCGACAAGGTAATATTTCCCCAAATTTGGGGGAAGGGGTGCCACTTTGGGGTGCGCACTGGTCGTGCCAGCGAGTTCCTACAGGTCGCGTACACAAAGCTCTTAGATACGTGTTAGCATTTTGCAGCAGTTTTAGATGTAATTTCTGACTACCCCGGGTAAGGATGCCAGTGGGGTTCACAACGGTAATTGTTGGGTAGGGCTACTGCATGTTCCCATGGGCTGTCAGTGTAACTGGCACCGTTTGGACGCAGTTTGCGATGAAAATTTTAACTATGGGTTGTGAGCCCCATCTTGGGGAAATAGGTGGGGGTTGGAGATAGGTCCCTTGAGTAGCATATAGACGGGATCCCCATAGTAACCACAGGCCTATCTCTCACTGTTTTCACAATGCTCCAACCTGTCACATACAGACGGAACTGGTCTAGCAAAAGGTGGCACTATGCTCTACAGTTCATTGGCAGCCTTTGTCAACAGACATGCAGACACGTCACACAGTGGCTGACAACTGGCTTGACTACTGTAATACAATGCTAACCTTGGTTTTATCCTGCTGTGTAGCTGCTGCCTGCCTCTTGGGTCTCTTGGCTTCTCCTGGCTTCACAATCTCATCCTTAGCACTGTTCACAGCCGCAGAATCCACGCTCTCTTCCGCCGACGTTGTCAACTTTCTCTTTCCACCTCTGACAATGGCACCACACGCAGCACACAGCATCTAAACTACAGTAAGCTCAGCTAGATAACTTCACTGTCAGTAGGCCGACATGAATGACACCAGGCAGTGATCCTGCCTCTTACCTAGCTGCAGGTGTCACGTGTTAGTTAAACCCTTTGACGCCCACTGTTGCCATATGGGTAAGGCTATAAAGCATCGTGGGCCGTCATTTGTAATTGTTAACATCCGGGTCAAAAGGCAAAATTTCAAATGACGGCTTAACCTGTCTTGCACAGGATGCTTCATAGCTGTACCCATATGGCAACAATGGGTGTCAAAGGGTTTAAAAATCCACATTTTTATCACTACACTCAAACCATAAATTTGTTTGAACTGACCTGCCCACATCTTTTCCAGTTAAACTGACCACAAACAGACCAGCATACATCACCAACAAACCACACAATCTGTCACTACATCTCACAGATCGTCCGTCATGCAACAATAATTAGTAATAATTCGACGTTCATTACGACTGAGTGTCACAGTTACCTTGCCTGGCGTGCCTCAGTTGCTTGCCTGTTTCTGTAGAATCTTGTGATGGTGCAACTTGGCTTAGCACAGGCGCACATCACCTCAGTGGCACTGTACAGCAGGCCACCAACACAGCATGTACAGTTGTACACACTACATTAGACCACCTCATCACAGGCATCACTGAACAAATGAGAAATACAGATAACAACTGGTGCTAATGCAAACATTATAAACTCTCATAGTTCATCTGGCTCCAGAAACAATGCTTTCTGCATGGGTACTTGGTGATTCAAAAATATGGGCTCCGAGGGGGTTACTGCTTGTGTGGAAGATGAGGTCCATTCGAAATCATAACACATCGAAGACAAATGCCTACTGAGGTGAGTCGACTTGCGTTCTGACACAACAGCACTTTGTACATACACTGTCAGTCATAAACCATCTGCACTCTCTGTCAGAACTGTGATGTGTGAGTGAGCAGATAATCACGCCATCAACCTTGCTCAACTTATCAGATGTTCTTCTAGTCAATCTCTCATCAACAATTTCAACAATTTTACCAACAGTGTTTCAAATGCTCTACTGCTGCCACCTGCAACTCTCAACAAATACTTGTTGACCATGCACGCCAGCTAAGCACTTTGTTATTGTGACTGAAGTACACGACGCTGCACCGACCCTGAGACGCTGACTCATGGACGTTAAACGTGAATCGTCAACCATGTGGACTTGTTACACAAGGAGATTTTTCCTAGATACTGTGGGTGATTTTCCACCCATGTGCTGCTTTTTTCTGGGTCGGGGAGGGGAGACCAGCTGCTCTTACCATTTACGATAGTCGTAGGTGAATGGAATTGATATCTCGGTGCCGGCAGCGATGTTCTTTGTGGCAGCGACAAAGAAGTGAATACCAGTCTCCAGTAACACGTGCATCACCTACAGCAGCACACGACACCGTTAGATAAGGCATCAAACTCAACACAAAGCATTCACATCTCAATGTGTCACCGTGCTGAGTGCCGGCCCCCCTAGTGGATGTCACTCAACACAATACAGTGCAGTTACAAATGTATCTAGCAATTATCAATGAAGCAGGAACGGAACGCATGAACGACAAAATCTCAAAAAGCTGATGCAGTGACTACGTCTTCCATAATGAAAATATGCCACAAAATGTCAACTCTACACCATCTCACACGACAAATCGTTCTTTGCTTCAAACCAATTTCCACAAGCTCAGTGATAATTCTCTCAGATGTTGCTCAACATTTTTTCTAGTTCATTAAATCTTTTGACTTTTACTCAAAAACTGACAACTTTTAAAACACAGCTCCCTCTACAGCAGTACCAGTAGGTTTACATTATAAACTGTTCCTATTGTCAACCTACAACTAAGCTAAGCACCTTCACCAAGGGAAATGTGTATCAGTAATTCACTTATTCTGCTAACGAATGAGCACTAAATGCAAAATGGTCGGTATCAGCATCACACGAGTGATCTATGATACAGAACATTAGAGATCAGCAGCAGTGTGGTATAAACCTTGGCATTGGGAGAGCAAGAGCAACGGATGTATTTCATCTCATTACTGGAGATACTGGCATCAACGCATAGCTCAGCTGCTTCAAAACCCGTGTAGCACAGCACGAACGGAAACGACCTGGACACAGGCAGCATCGTTCATGTCTCTCTGTGGTATATTACATCTCCAGTCCACCGAGGTACTTCATAGTAACCTCTCACAACAACTGCCATGTGATCCAGATTCATCAGCTGATTTTCAGCCATTCATTACACTCACTTCTACATGACTGTTTCACAACTAACTTCGAATCTGTATCTAGTTACTTGACCTATTCACACAAGCTTTGGCAAAATAGTTCACGTCCAACAACCATGCAGCATTCAAAAACATTTGCCAACCTTGTCTTATCAAATGCGCTCGGAACAGATGTTTGGTTGAGAAACTACCTTGAGCGATTTTTGTAAGGTTACGGGCAATGCCGAATTAACGGTCGGTGAGGCCTAAGGCTACAGGGCTCCAGGGCTGATTTCTGTTTAGCTCAGTCAGTCAGCCTGTGGCCCGCCAGTGGCCGCCGGCCGGCCACAGGCTGACTGACTGGCGGGCAGCCACACTCCAGCTAGCAGCCGCAGCAATCGATAATCGTAGGGCTACTTTATCTGCTTGCTGCACTGCTGTTTGGATGGTGAAATTGATGAATGTCACTGGTATTTTTGAGGGCCTAAGGCCTTGCCTTGCTAGTCTACTGGTTAATCTGGCCCAGGTCACATGCTTCAAGATAATTATCACACACGCTAGGAATAACTCTGGGGCAGACAATGTGACGTCATAATTTCTTGTAGAACCGAGCCAACATCAGACACATCCAAGTTCACTACGTAGCACCAGCGAGTGCTTGCAATAAATCTCATCTATAAGTTCTCTTGCTCAAACTGCTAATTTAGTGTACTAAAACTGCTCAGTCAAAGACTAAACATTTCTTAACATCATAAAGTAGCAAGAACTTAAATGACGACAATGTTAAAGGCGGACGTACACATCAAACTGTTCATTGTGCTCAAACTCATCACGTATCATCACGCTGCCTGTGAACTCTCCAATCACCTGACCACTGCCGATGGCACTTGTTGCCTCTATGCCCTACACACAGCAGCACTCCTCCAATCAATACCCGTCAACACTAGCTCACTGTAATGATATCACAACACAGCCAGTGTACATACGACATTAACATCACAAGCTGGCAGATGATGTGGTTTGCCTGTTGCTGACAATAGGCACCCAGTATCAAACATGATGTTGATCGGATAACCCGTTCCAGATATATCATCGAATGAAATTTCAAAGATGGCGGCCAGCTACCATCTTGGATTTGGTCCAACTGTAAGTAGCTTCATTTATGATCTGCCGTACTCTAAAACCCTACACTAGAATCAAACAAAAAGTCAAACCCATTCCAGAGATATTGTTGTTTGACAGTCGATGTACATATAGATGTTAATAACGTATATAGGTGTTAAGCATCTCACATCTGGTTCAAAGGACCTAATCACAGTAGATGTCAGTGAGTGGAGTGGAGTCAACAGACCTTCATGTTCTGTGCCAGCTCCTTGACGTGATAGCGACGATTGCATAGTTGGTCGGTGACGACGGCCATGTCAAGCTCAGAGTCGACTGGCGCTCGGCGTCGTGACGACGTACCACCAGCTGGCAGTCGTCTCTGTACCAGACTCACCACGGTGGCACTGCAGCGGTTCTTCTCAGTCACTGGTGGCTGAAGTGTGCCACCAGCAAACAACGGTAGCTCCATTGTGCCAATGCTTCCTCCACTAGGCAGCGCCGCCGCCGCCGTCGCCTCTGCTGGCTTGTTGACTGGAAGTGTTGCCAAGGCAGCAGCTGCAGTAGCAGCTAGTTCATCCACAGGCATCTTTCTCCGCGAGCTTCTCTTGGACTGTGGCGACGGCTGCAATACAATGATGTTTGTTGAGTATTATCAAAGAACTAAACGAAATTTAATGAAGACGACACACATCAGGACAATGATCAGCAACTGAAAACACGATGACAGAAACATGTGAAAGACAAGTGACTTTCTGAGCAATAACATGACAATAATGTACTCTGCAACACAAGCTAGCACAGGTGGCAGGTGATATTTACACAGTCAACTGGTCACCCAAGCACATTAAATAAAACAGTTCCACTTAACACCGTGTGAACTACCACTCTTCACTGTGACATACAACTTACCGAACCAGCATCAGTTGTGCATTCAAAGCCAGCAGAAGGAAACGGTTACAGAATGAAACGTGGAGTGATAAAATATGTGAAACAATTGCTGCAGACAACTCTACAACTGGCAAGTAGACCATGATGACAAAATGGTTTTAGTTCATATAACACACGGTGCAGGAACCTATTGTATTTGTGAATCCATTTCAGTTAGATTAAAGCATGACTGTCAGTTATCACTTGTTGCAATCTAATTATGGTACTGTACTCACAGATGACAGGCAGCACTTAAAATTCTCCTCTCAACAAAATGTCCCTAGTTCTGTTCACAGTAACAATAAGCATGTTCAGGACAGACCAGGGCTAGTACAACCAAAACAATTAAAGAGAGTTGGTGTAATTACATTCAGTGATTCAAACTCATAGAGTGCAGCTAAAGCCAACCAACTTCACATACAAGATGAATTACAAGACTCAGCTACACTGACCGCAGTTTTAAAAGCACTCAAACCACTGTTCATTCCAACTAAATTAACAACTGAACATAATTAATTGTTTTCTATCACGGAACCCAGAAGTCTGTAAACAGTAGACGACAACAGACCTTGTGGTTTGGAAGAGTAGCAGCAGCAGCGTTTCCAGTGTCCAGTGTAATGTTAGCCATCAGTGCGTCTGTGACGCCGACAACTGAACCCAGCTTCATAGCATCAGTCTTCACATCACTCCGACGTCTATGTCGAGTTCTTCCTCCCTTCTCCTCACTGACCTGTCTGTCCACTGCTGCACTCTGCCGCATATCACCAGACGTGCCTGGTTCTGGCTCAAAGCCGACGCCCTGTGACAGCAACTGGTCCATTCTGTACAACTCTGACCGAGTGGCAAAGAAATCCTGATTCCACAGCGGCTCGTAGGAACTCCTCGCCTCTCTGCGTCGTTTGCTGTCAGAACCCAGCTCAGCTCTGCTTGCCATGCCGCCGTTAGGGCGTATCTCATCCGGCGGTGCATATCCATACTGCAGCATGTCTTCACTCTCTGCACGACTACGTCTCGACGTCTTTCCATTGCTCACAGCCTTCGTCTCACTCTTCTTCCGTGACTTTGGTTTCTCTGTAGACTTTCTGTCGGCTGTTCTCTGTACGTCCTCATCACCGTTGAGTTTCTCGTCAAACCAGCTCGTGTGCAACATGTCCAGCGGATCATCTCGGAGGCTCTCGTTCACGCGTTGACCACCTTTCCTTCCTGTAGTCTGACTGTTCTGCCTCTTTCTCGAAGACTTCGGCACCTTCTTGATGCTCGTCAACACTTCTTCCAATCCCATGTCACTTGTGTCTGCTTCTAGCGCCAAACAACCAAAGTTTCGTATCACAATCGGCTAAAACTGGTCAAATAACTAAGCACAACTCTACACAAACAGCGGTCGGTCCATATCAATCACACAACTTGCATAACGTAATGCTCAAACAACATAGTTCTACAGTTTACAGTCACGGAGTAGATGATAAGATGCAGTTTGCTGGCTGAAATGGTGAACATTTCTAACAACATGCTCCAGCTTCCCTACTGACTTACTGAGCAATCCAACACTTGGCCTGCACTGGAGTAGATCAGCAACAGTCACGTCAAACGCACAGCATTGCTGAATCAGGCGTCCAGTGCAACGACATAATGAGTAATGTCACATAGCTTGAGGTTCATTTCACTGACAGCTGGTGTGACACTGCACAGTAGTGATATTTTCATTAACTGTAACTGAAATCAAGTTAATAATTGAAACTGATGTTAAGCTGAAATTATTTACTCAGAACTGAATCATAACTGAAATTATTATTAAACTGTTTAAGTGAATTTCAACTTTAAATTCCAGGACTTTCAAGACTTTTCTACAATCTGTAGCAACTGTGCATCAGTGATCAACATCAGTTTGAGACAAGCTCCAAGATGTCATCATCATTGTCAACAATAATGAGACTCACTCAGCTCACGTTCCTTCTTCTGAATCTGCAGGCGAATGGCGCGGCGCAGGTCAATGGGCCTCGGCTTACACAGTTCACACAGGTAGCTCTCCGGGATGTTGCTTTTGTCCACTCCCATACAGTCGACATGTTGCCATACACTATACATACACACACATCATCCAGGCCATACAAACAACACAATTATACCCCGTGTAACTGACGCTCAACTGACAACCTCCCATGCTAAGCTGCTTGACTGAGAGTAACTTTCTAACAAGGCAGCTCTACAACAAATAGCCAAGCTGTCGTTAGGATAGCCTCACAGCACCTTCGGGGGTCACATGACGTTTTTGTCTCAGATTTTCAATTAAGCAGAACAGCATGTACACAGAAGAAAACCACTAGTAGGACTGCTAATGCTGAAGACAGACTGCACAGTAATTAACAGAAGAATTCCCTTAATGTGGTAACACATGAAGAAACTAGAGCTGACGAATAAACACGTTAACTTAACACGTTAAAGAATTCATCTCAGTTAAAAAATTAACACACATACACAAAGTCTACGAAGCAGGAGTTGCAATATTTCAAGTAACCTGCTGTTGTTCGACGATCAAATAACATTCAATTAATTATTATGTTGCAGTTGCAGCTCTACTCTGACAACCTAACAAAATTGTTTGATGGAAAGTTCAACATTGGTTGCATCGTGTACGACCTGTCAAACTTCAGAATACAGTGATTAACGCATTAAAGTGCAATTAAAATAATTAATTGCATGCGTTAGTGTGATTAAAACACTTAAATGCTTGACAGCTCTAGAAAGCACTAATGGTCCAGTAGTGAATGGCCAGTCATTAGTTAAACACAGCAAAAATGCATCATACCCGCAGATGTCACAGCAAATCATGAATCCATCATCATGCATGAAGTTGCATATGCAACGTGTAACGCTGCCTTCCCACGGGTCAACCTTCGCCGGCGCTTGTTTCCGTTTTGACCGTCCTCCAGACACAGTGGTTCCCTGTCCGCCAGACGCTGACCCTCCAGGCAGAGACGCCAGACCATCAATGTCACCAGCCTGATCGGCCAGAGATGGTGAGTGCAGTGGCCGAGCAGACGGGAATACATTTGCGTAGCTATGATCCTGAGTCATTCACAAACAGAACAACTTAACATAGGTAATATCTGCTCCAGCACAAATACACTTCACAGACCTACAGATGGCAGTTTGGTTAAAGATAACTATTGATCTTGACCAATGTCGGGCTTAATAAACTCTCACAAAAGCATAGTTTAAAGTAGGCTTAATCCAAATGTCTGTTTTAGACTGAATTAAAACAACAGAAATGTACATTGGAGTTCAGTGTTCAACTCAGTTTAAAACCAAAAAAAAACAATTACTTGCACTAAAACCAAATCAATAATCATTTATAATCAATATATTGTAATAAAATATGTACTCGACAAATACGTACAAGATATGGTTGCCGAGCGAGACATATCTCAATAATGTCCGCAGAATGTGGTGCAAGATTGGGCATTGGATCTAAAGCATCCAAGTCATCATGACTGCAACACATCGACACAACAGACAATCAATCACACAAATGTCTCCCATGATGTCGATTGCTGTGACAATTAAAACCATACTGGGGTATCAGATAATCAAAAGTAAGGCGATGAGGTGGCAGTATATTTGGTTGGGGAAACACTGGCTGGAGGGGATGCTCACCCCGCCTCCTTCCACATACACACAATTAACACATCAGACAAGTCACATTGGCAAAGCCAATCCAGGATATAGGAGTAAATATAAATATCTGACCAGAGAAAAACATTTTTGCTGACAAAATGCTTTTTCTTACATACACTGATAAGCAGTGTGTACTGTGTGTCAACCATTATTAACTAGCATTTATAGTATTTAGTAACATTCATATTACAGACTACAATTATTTCAGTCAATTTCATACATTTCAATCACAACAAACAGTACACTCTTACTTGTAATCCATAATGTCTACTGGTGGAGTAGCAGAAAATGTGCTCATAATATACGACTCCAGCTTTGTAACGTTTGTTCTACCAGCAGCAAGTGATTAGCACACTGTGACAGAAAAACAGATAAAACAATCATAAGATAACATTTGTTGCTTATTGTCTACTGCTAGTTATTTTATAACTATCCTTTATTACTAACTTTCACTGTAGAATGTAGCAAAGCACACCACCAGCATAAAATTACTAAAAAACTGAAATTAAAATTGGTACGATTGCAGCACTGGATGGGTCTCCCTGGTGCAAACCCAACATATTTTAATGTAGAGTAGTAGAGTGTTTATATATAATTTTTTCCAAAATATTCCCATCAGAAAAGACTACATGCAGAAATTGACACAACCATAAACCTATTAACCAGCACTTGCAAATGTCAACATCCGGTGATGTCATCAACCTATGTAACGTAACGTATCATAGTGACACATGGTACTGTAGCTTAAGGACATACAATCAACAAAGCGAAAAATAGCATGATATTGGCTGCGTTTTTTAAATCTTTCCGGAAAGGTTTCGTGGTTTGTCGCGGTCTAGACGCGAACCTTTCCGGAAAGGTGGCGAAAAAAACGACTCTGACACGGAAAAGCGGTCGCCACGCC
>Ga0056114_1000874_pt1 | contig 12172 bp, 9 predicted proteins | sample WorMetHERISLAND1_FD_77005 | JGI IMG/M metagenome (GOLD analysis project Ga0056114, IMG submission 77005) | Marine gutless worms symbiont microbial communities from Max Planck institute for Marine Microbiology, Germany - Olavius loisae HERON... ...
ACACACTCTGCGACGGATATTCCAGTCCATTGCTTGATGTCGTCAGTCCAGCGTCTCCGTGGTCTTCCTCGGCGTCTTTTTCCGGCAACGATGCCATGTAGAACGTGCATGCAGAGATTATCCGCTCGAACCACGTGGTTCAACCATTAGAACGGTGTTATATATACGTACGGTACGATACAGAATGTTTCATAATGCGCTAATGTTCAATTAAGATATTCCCAGTCACAGGCTCCTTATCAGGTGAACAAGTGAACAGTAATATTTCATGTTATAAATAACGTATACGCAACCGAAGTCTCAAAGCACAAAGTTAAGCTAGTTGCATTAAAAACGACGGAACTTCACAAGATAAACAATATGTTACAAAACAACTTTTAAAATTTATGTAAATACGATTGAAAATGCAGCATCAGTAAACGGAGGCCCAAAATCGATGAAGAGCGGAAAATTCATGACCTAAATGTGTCACTTGCATATGAATACTGCACTGTAGTAGGCCTAATACTACATTGTAGACTGTTTACCGGTATAGAAGTTTTACTGCAGGACATGTGACCTATGCACACCTGTATTTCGTACCTGCATCGAATCACTGTCGTCAGCGTCAGCAGGCGACAAGTCGACGTCACAGTTTTGTGACAATGTCTGGACGTCTGCAGTAGGCGATGACGCTGGTCGCTGCTGCTGCTGCTGGAGACGATTGCAATGATGATGATGCGGCCCGTGTTCGCCAGCTGGCTGCATGTCGTCCAGTCTGTCATCATCAGTCAACTCCGAAGCGCTACATCTGGCAGCGAAACTCGACCTGCTGTTGACCGCTGAAACTGTCGCTGTCACCGAATCGTCGCAGAAAGCCTGCAATGCACATGCAACTACAGTATGAAGTCGCACATTTTCTGCTAACTTCAGCGATAATCGACTTGTTTTTTTCTGCGAACGCTAGGCCTACATTTACTACATAATTAACAAGAACAAGTCGAAGACAGGCCGTCGAATTGCAATGGAATTTCTATTTATGCGTTATTCCAATTATGGTATAAGTATATTTAATTTAGACTCCACAAATTCTTGAGAAAATTCGAGGAATGCTTCAATGCATTTGGTCACAGGTACAATTCAGCTGAAATTGCCCACTTTGTCACAAAATTTATTTTCAGTCATCGCCTTACAAGAAAATAAGTATGGACGTACGGACGGGTAGACAGACAGACAGACAGACAGACATATAGAGACGGACATCATAAGACATGATACCTCTCACCACAATCCACCTGGTGGCAGGCAAAAAATTCGAGCAAGTTAATGCTTCTGTATTCGGAGTCGGCTGCAACCCTCGTGCACGCCTTCGTCACGTCCCGCATCGATTAGTGGAATGTATTGTTGGCTGGGGCACCGAAGGCTACAACTGACAAGCTACAGCGTCTTTTGAATGCTGCAGCACGTCTTCTCAGTGGTACGAAGAAGTTTGATCGTGGATTGTCCCATGCAGCTTATGCATGTCGACCTTCATTGGCTCGATGTTCCGGAGCGAGTAAAGTACAAACTCGTGACGATGGTGTATAACTGTCTCCACGGCAAGGCTCCTTCGTACCTATCGTATCGTATCGTATCATATTTCCATGCCGACATTTCACACCGGTTAAAGTAACTAGTTACAAATTATTTATTACAAATTACAGTTACCTGTTGAAGGGCGTGATATGTTTTTTGTTGGTCGATGGCGTGATGTTGGCCTACGTTATTGGTTGTTCCGCCGCCAGTGTAGAGTCCAGCAGCGTTCACGTGTGACCAGTACATGGACTGATCGACGACCGGTTGCAGCGGCTGCTGAGCGGCGACCGGCACTGGACGGTGATGATGAGCGAACAACCCGCTGCCGCCGACTGGCTGGACCACTGGCGGGTTCGGCGGCGGAAAGTAGGGCGGCTGGAAGTCGGATTCGGCCGGTTGTAGAGAGTCGTAGCCGGGAAAGGCGCTGCCTCCTGCGTAGAAGACGTCGTGCGTAATCGGCGTCACGTCGGTACCTGTCTGGGTCTGCGGATGACCGAAGGACGGTGAGCCATAGAACGATTGATGGAACGAGCTGTATGTCGACGGGCCTAACATGTTCCTTCCGTGTTCCACCTGCGTCACAATGTGCATGACAGTGACACTGGCACACCTATACGACAGTTGCATATGACTACAATACACGCGGGCGGCGACAGCGAAAGTTTGCATAGCGAGCGCGAGAAGCGATCGTCTTTTGTGACGCAAATTATCGAACAGATTAAAAGTCGAGATCGACTCGACAATAGCTGGTAGCAAGCATGAGACAACCACCGACAACAATCAGCAATATTTGAGCTCAAACACTGTAACCGGCAAAGTTTGTAACACTTTAAAAACCAACCTGCACAATGTGCATTTGACGGACTTGTTATAGTTGTTATTCCAGCTTGTTGAATTCCGCAGGCGTGCATGAAAATGCTAATGCTATCATAGTTCTATGGCTGTGTAACAAATACTCAATTCAATGTATGCAGTGACATGCGGAAGCTGCCTTCATTTAATAAGCAGACACTCCATCAGTTGCATGCATAGTAATTGTATACATTGCATTATACAATTGAACAGTTGTCAGTTGATAGACTGTGCGTGATGCGTGATGATGCAGCTGCATTACTTGAGGGCAGAAAATGATTATGATGAATGCATTGCAGTGGACGGTTTGCATGACAAGACAGTAGCTATGCCTGTTGCTATGTTTTTCACATACGCAGCATAAGGATAATGCTGCAGCATTTAACATTTACCTCGACACGATTTTGGGATAATAGTCCAGGAGCATTAGGGCTGACTAAGGAAACAATTTCCATCAAGCTGATTTTTTTCAAAACAGTTAGCCTGAAGCACTAGGAATAACATAATGAAACTCCCCAAGAATCTCAAGTCAGCTCTCTTATTCAAAATTTGAATTTGAATTTTAGAAAAATGGGTCAATTTTTCAAGTATTTCATGACATAGGCCTATAGACGTATTGCATATCAAATCAAAGGGAATGAAGAGTAAAACACAAATATGATATTTAAATATTAAAATAATGACTCATTGTCAGTACAGGCCAGCGGAAGGTTCCGAAGGTCAATTTCAACAGTGGAAATTTCTGTATTGCTGTCAAAGAAAGACAGTGATTTTCACAGCATTTTGATCGATTATTTTCACGGCACTAAAACGAATAGGCCAGACTGCATTTTCGAAAACAATGATGAATGTTATGAGTTCTCGTCCTGTGGATTTGTAAAACACCTTATGGGTTAGCGACGTCAACATACTCGGTCTCTTCGACTGCTTATGCCATTAGTCGCCGTAATAGTCGGACGTGACGAATGTACCATAATGCGCAATTTTTATACCCAGCTTGTATTTAAAGCACTTTTATGGGTTAGACTGACTGTCGTATTTTCGTAACGGCGTTTTGTTCTCAGAAAACTAGAATGATATTATATCAGATGGTGGAAGATTTTCGACGACAGGTTTAGCCGTTACGACGCAATGCCGGATCGTGACAGTGACATGACTGACGGACGTACAGAAAGACGGACAGACGGACACTTTGCGACAGCATGTACTGCGCTATGCATAGCATATCGCACCGTCGCACGCTAAAAATAGCTTACCTTGCATGCGTTGAGATTAAAGGACAAGAAGGCCATCATATAAGCGTATATACAGTCGATTGGCTATAAGTGGCAGACAACATATAAATTCGCTGGCTTTACAAACTCCACTACAGTTTTATACTCGTACGTCGTAGGCCTACCAATTAACACAACGAACCGGACGGGCCTATTGTACACTGCATGCAGACTCTACGTGCCATGAACCATGAGCAGCGACCTGACGTGATGTCAGTCAGATGGATGGGCGGGGCTGCAGCAGCGTCCAATTGGTCAGCAATAAACTGCCTCCGACAAATAGAAGATCAAGCAATGTCCAGTATAGTATACCGGAATAACAGTGAATGCTAAAGCCATTGGCATGGCAAATGCCTCAGTTGTTGGCTTGTTGCTGCAGCGAAAACGTCCCGGAAGTGCAGCAGTGAACGCTGTGGCGCAAAAAAAACGCTGGTACGCTACCTTTTTAACGCGTGATGCTACGCAGAGCGCCGAGCGCGGTATTGTTATAGTGTGTCGTCTGTCTGTCCGTCTGTATGTATGTCCGACTGTAACATCGGTGGATTGTGATCACATAAGTTGGAATTCTTTGAAAATAATTCACATTTAGTTAGCCGGTGACGTTCGTTAATTCTTTGCAGACCCTATCATCACGGATCTACTCCAAACGGAATAGGGATATGATATGGAACAAGAGCCGTGCTGTCGCAAGGAACCGCGCGATGCAGCGTGTTTTCCTAGTAGGCCTACGCCCAATGACTTTAACTGTTATTTGCTTCAGGTTCCAAAAGGTTACCACCGACAGTCATTTATCGACTACAGCAGATTGAATGTGAACGCTGAACCTAAACGTAAATAAACAACAACACAATTGTGCACGTTTCTGAAACAGAGTACATAATGACCTTCAAGGTCATCCAAGGTCGTTGATTTTGGCACCAATCGAAAGCGCGTATGGGACTTCCTATTGGTCCTCAGTACAGTATACTAACCTTAGTCCTATCTTGCGGCGTTTTCGGCGTTTCAGAGATATAGGCTATTAGAGCTTTTGTACGCCGAAAGCCAGTTTTTCCGTACCCCACCCCTATTCCGACGAAAATTTAGAGGTGTTCCCATTGGAGTAGATCTGTTGGGGTCTGCAAAGAGCGACATCCCAGGCTAACTAACCGTGAAATTATTTTTGAAGACCAATATATAGGCCATGTGACCACGGCACCTCAACGTCACGGACGGACAGACGGACGGACGACTTGCCGAGTTGCCGTAGCAATACCGCGCTCTGCGTAGCATCGCGAGGTAAAAGAGGCTTTCGGCGCTCAAAAGGTCTAATGTCTCTGAAACGCGGCAATATATAAGACAAACGTTACTGTTGAGGACCAATAGGAAATACGCGCTTGGCGCTTTCGATTGGTGCCAAAATCAACGACCTTGGAATTGGATGGCCTTGAAGAGTCATACGCGCACTCTGCTGCGCAAAACTTGGTCTTTCGGAGCAAGACAAAGTCTGAATGAAGATAGACTATAGGTCAGCGGCAAAAAATGTAGGCAAATGATAGAATGGGGGTAGGCCGATCGTAGGGACCTGGCAAGAGGAGCTTCAATTAAACAGCGATTTTTAGCAGCTATACTTTGGCGTTGAAATTTTCGACATCATTATATGTAGTCTGTCGTTGTCTGTCGGCCTGCCCTCCTCCTACCACAAATAGGCCTAGTCCTAGTGTGACCGTGAATGGCCTCGAGTGGCCATTTTACGTTAATTGGCCGACGCCGACCGTATAGGCACTCGCGCTTATACAGCCTACAGTGTTGCGTCCGCCTGTCTGTCATCTGTCGTCTGTCTGTGACGAATTTTATTGTGGCTAAATGGAGCGTACTAGAGCAAAAGTTACTACTGAAAGACTAGGGGAAGTCGTACATGTATATGATAAATCGATTGGTACCAAAATGAATGACCTTTAAATTAATTCTTTGTTCATAGGTCGTTTAAGGTCGATCATGTTAACTAACCATTGGTCACATTAAAAATTGAATATCTCGGAAACCGTTAGAGATAGAAGCTTGGTTTACTTCCAAAGGACCACCAATAGAAGATGTCATGGCCCATGGGGAATCGATTGGTACATGACCGATGAGGTCAGGTGACCCTGAAAGGTCAAAGTCGTGACCCAATACGCTTAGAGCCCAATATCTCGAAAACAGCTGGAGATTTAGCAACAATCGCCATGCAATTACTGGATAGTCTGCTGTGAGGATCAGGGGTCGCCGGGTCGGCTATCCTAGCGACAGGTTGGCTTCCTGTTTTGTTTTCAGACTTCAGTATGATCAGCTACAGGGATCTGTGGGTTTCGATTTCGAAGATAATTGTGCGCAAACTAAAACAGACAAGGCCTAACCATTATAAGAGAAAATGTCCAGCAAGGATCATAGTTTCGGGTGATATAAAGTTCATCTGAATATTCGCGGGCATTCTCTGGAAATGAGGCGTCAATCAAACGGCAGTGTCAGGCAGAAAACATGCAGTTGCCTCAGCACTGTCTTTAGACATAATCTTTAAAATATTTAGACGCAAAGATTACACGGCATTGTAGAGTATGAGTATCCCATTGGCTTTCCATGGCTAGCATTACATTGAATGACCTCCCTTTGCTATTAATTGCGTTATATCGCTATGTTCGCGCGTCAAACGGAAGTAGATACAGCAATTATGTTACATACTTATTTTAGAGCGTGATGACAACATAAATACGTAATGCAGGGCGTGGCGTAAATGTAAACAAAAGTAGAGAGAGTGTAGCGCTAATAGAATTCATGTAAAGTGTATGTGTGAATGAATGACATGAGTGCCCGCAGATACAACATGCAGTAATGGTCTTTGAAAGCGTTGTTGTAGATCTTGTCAATCGCTTTCTTGGCGACTACATTGACAACCTCGACAAATCGCAGCTGTCTCTAAGCTTATGGGGAGGTGTGTCTCGCTTAGACATTTTCGTCTTCGTTCACATACCGATCCCGATGCGTAGCAGCGTAATACAGTATCGAGTGCTTGATTAGGTCTCACCGTCATCAATGTCATATATGCTGTAGTACGGGTTCTTGTGAATACTGCAAATCATCACCATAAGTCTTTGCAAATCACAATTGTTGTCTGTCAGTGGGTGGCTGTTATCTTCAGTGTGGCACACCCTGACGTATCACACACTACTAGGCTATCTTCAGTGTGTGTGTCCACTATCAGCCATCTTATCACTGTCGTCAGCTATCACAGTGTGTCAGCTGTCGTGATAGCTGACGGCAGCGGTAAGATGGCTGAATAAGCGATGTCACGAAACACCGCACCGTGCGCACTGCGTACACTGCGCACACCATGCTGCGAGTAGACGTGCACGGCGGGTAACTTGACGTTTCGCCCCTTCGTCAGTTCTCCCTTTCACTTATTGGACGTTTCCTGCTTGTTTTCCTGCTTATTCCGTTAAAACCCAAGCACCATCATGTGTATGTTTTAACTGTATTTCAGTGCGGTGCGCACGGTGTACGTGGTGCGTGCGGTGTGGTATTTCGTGACACCCCTGAATAAGCCTAATTTATTGGTTAACTAACACTGACCCTAACCTTTTTGCTAACGACCCACGACCGTAAACTCTCAAAGCTACTTTCTGCTTATTTAAATGTTTGAATTGTTACGCAGCAATGATATGCACTCACCATTTTACATAGCCACAGCTTGTAGCCTGTAGCTGAGCCTGGCTATGACACTGGAAGTTGATTGACCACACTGAAGATAGCCTCATCGCGTGTAATATGTCAGTGCATCCTGCAGTGATACATATTACTTTGCAGATTTGTGGCTTGAGTCGTCATGATGTTAATACGTGTTGTTTTTGTATTTTTCTGTAAGTTTCAATTTTGATTATGTCTGATATGTGTGATATATGTCATATGCTTATATGACTTCTTCTGAATTACGATGTCTTAATACTGTTAAACAGTATACTTTATGCGCTGGCTTGTCACACATCATCCGCTCTTACGTCTTCACTTGTCATCGGGTCGGTTTCCGTGACTTCAGTTGGCTTAAAAGGCCAAGAACTCGACTGAGACTGCTCTGTCGAAGGTCCTGTCTGATATTATCCTTGTTATTGATGCCAGTGACCTCTCCACTCTTGTGCTGCTAGACTGCTGACAGTCTTCAACACGGTAGACCACTACATACTTCTTCATCAACTTGAAACCTCGTTTGGACGTATGGGATCGATGATATGAATATGCTTGGTTGTCCGACACCAGTACATTCACACATGGTCCTCATCATCATCCCTGGCTCCTACTTGGTACTGTGTAGCACAGGCATCAGTTCTTGGCCCCATACTGCTTTTGCTGTACACCACCGATCTGTCATCTATAATCAAGATCCATGGTCTTCACTGCCAGATGTACTCTGATGGCACACAGATTTTATGTTGGTTTCTGTCATCCACACGCAGTGCTGGGGCTCACTTAGTAGTTCATGTCCAAGCACATCAATGATGTGTGGATATGGATGTGCGCAAACAGACTTCAGCTGAATCCAGTAATTTTAAGCTGGAAGGGACTAAACAATGCTCAAAATCACAACAAAAGCTATCAGTTAAATCCACATTAAGAATACCACAGTAGCATGCACATGAAAGTTTGCTCTAGCCTATATTGGTATATACCCTACAATTACATTATATTATACACTGTGAGTCAAAAAAAAAACGTTGGAAATGCTAAGAATGACATTCGAGAATTGACTTACGAAATTCCTAAGTTTGACTTAGGAAGTCCTAACTTTCGGACTTAAGACCAACTTGGGCAAGACTTAGGAAAATGCTTAGGATGTGACTTAGGCAGTTTCGAGAATGTGGCCTCTGGTCATACCCACAGTAGCAGTTCATGACTTAGGTATCTTCTTTGATGCTGATCTGTCAATAAAGACACGTCATGAAGACAGTGTCCGCCTGCTTTGCCGTGCTGCACCAGCTCAGAAGTATGGTGGACCCTTGTTGTAGTCGGGCGCTATCACCCGTACAGAGTTACAGCGAAGACTGTCTTATACTGAAATGAACCACAAACAATGCGGTTTCCTCTGCATGGTCACATCATAATGTGAATGTTATACTGTGATTGTCATTTAGCATCATGCATGTGTGGTAACAGATTTCAGCACCATGTGCTAGGGTACTATGCTCAGCCTGAACATACTATGGTAGCACCTTCCATTGTTTGCGCACCTGCTGACATCCCTCCCTCCGCTATATCATTTACGGCCTGGCTTGTATTGCCATTATATCTACTGGTGGACTGAGTGAACTAGTGCTGAGTGCAGCAGCTTATTTAGTGGGTCTTTGTACTGCACATAGGTCCTGTTTACAACTGTTATAAAATCAATATCCAACTCGGGTCAGTTCACGATAATTGGGATCTATAACTTCAGCCACACTGTAACCGAATCCACATTATACTGAAGCACATTATAAAGAGGATCCAGTGTTCTGTCGATTCGAGAAATTCAAGTTAACTGATCTACAGAAACAGTTAATGTTTTGTAGATGTAATTTTTTTCCATTCTGCTATTTACTGTAAGTTTCAAAACTGGACACATGTGATGCATACAGTAATTGCAATTGCTGTATGAAAGAGAGTTTCATACATGCATTGAAGTATCTACTTATTTATTCACTTGCAGTTGCAGAATAAAGACTTATATGAAATCAGGTTTAAGATGTGTATTTTGTAAATTGCATATTTGCTGTCAACAGGTGACGTAGTGCTGAACAACTTGTATGTGAGAGAAAATTTACTGGTATGCCATTTATTTCTTACTGTGCGCTCATTGTGGTAGCTGTTGTATTAATATTTGCTCTTATATTATTAGTAAGAATTATATTCATTACCTTTTATCAGCTTCACATCTAAATGTAACTTATTTTGAGTGCATTTACAGCTAGTGTACAGTACATGTATATAGTACTGTTCTGTAAAAATCAACAGTGTAGTTGTGTCTGCTTTAGCCCGTAAAATAATTTGTATATGTTTTGGTGAATTCTAATTATTTTTAGCTGTCAGTGTTAACATTTAGACAGTTGTTACTCTTTGTCTTGTTGATATTACAGGATGAATTTGATCTGCCAATTAAACTGACTCTTGGAAATCTCGGTAAAGTTATCTTTCAATTGTTTTATTATTTATTTTTTACCTGGTTTACATACTGATAATTGTGTTATAATATAGCAAATTAACATGTATTTTAATAGTTACAAGATGGCAAACTGATGTTACAGGGCAACTGAAGCTGAAGATTCCGTGGAAGAATTTGTACAATGAACCGACTGTTGCTGAGCTTGATGGATTATATGTCCTTGCAGTACCAAACACAAGTATGTAATCGTGTATTTACTCCGATATAACATGTATATATGAGGTATGTGCTGCATTGGAAATGTGATTGTGATGCCTTGATAACTGTTTGCTGTTGCACAAAGGTGATATGTTAAAGTTGGTGTTTGTTGTGCAAAGGTGTAAGATACAATGAGGAAAAGGAGCAGCAGGCGCAGTGGAGTGCAAAAGTGAAGGAACTGGAACGAATTGAGGAAGCTAAGAAAAAGGCAGATAAAAAGAGTCAGTTTGCATTTAATAAGATTTCCTTTTCCTTTTTGTACCATAAAGATTAATGTTGTATTGCCATGGTCTGTTAAATTTACTCTTGTATTTTATTATTCAGTGCACTTAGTGTATGAAGACATGTTTCTTCACTTTCTTGTTATACATTTTAATCCGTGTTTATTTAAGATGTTGTATATTTTCCCATCAGTTTATACTGTGATAACTTGCTGGTCTGTAAGCAAATAACCAGTGAATGATTGATCGATTGGTTAATAGTTATTCATAATCATTATCATGAAACATAATAGATTGCATGTTATAAATTCAACTACAGATCTATAGCATCACCTCAGTGATAATTCACTAATGGCGAATGGCCATATCTCCGCAACGAGTGATCCGATACACTTCATGGTTCTAGGGTAGGGTTTTCAGGGTCGGCGGATCAAATGGCGCTATTTCGGGTGATATCAAATCCAACATGGCGGCCAGCTGCCATCTTGGAAAATTTTGAATGGCCGTATCTCTGCAAAGGGTCATGCTATCCACTTCATGTTAAGATTTATGGTAGGGTTTTCAGGGCACCCATCTTATATAACACGCATCTCGCGGTCAGTCATCTTTGTGATAGCACAGCTTTCTTGTAAAAATTGCAGAAGTATGGATGATGAAAATCAGAAAATGCAGGGGTAAAAATTTGATGCTAAGTAGTGGTGCTGCATAGAGAAAACTGAACATGGAACACAACTAAAACCCAAAATGTTTATTGCATGTCTAACCAGCATTTTGATGTGTACAATGATACGAATTTGGCGACTTTTTTTAGCTAGAATACAAACTTGACAACTTTTGCACACCCTGTATGCTAGCAATTTGCTGTGACTATAATGTCCTAATCATCGGTTTTGACTTTGTTCAGGAATTCTTTCAGCTAAATCAGTTGTATACAGTGGACCAGATGTAGTTTGAACCCAGTGATTGAGATGACATGTGTTATGTGTTGTTTTTCAGTACTGGCATTGTTTGCTCACTGCGGCAGTTTAAGAGTCGCACAGAAAAATAGCCTAAAAATAGCCAAGTGTGACTCATGCAGTAACGTTATGATAGTAACTATACATTGGTAAAAGCATTCGTCATCTCCTTCTGTGACAGCTTGTGAACGTTATGACTGCCATATGTTGACATGCTCTGTAAGCTTTTGGTTTTTCTAACACCAAAAACGTACTAACAGTCGGTGTCAATAAGTCATGGAGTTTGGATTGGACGATTTTGCCACTCCAAGTTGCACAATCTTGCACAAATTGATTCACAGATTTTGGCAGAATTTTTCCTCGGAAAACTGTGGTTCGACTTACGACACTTTTACCTTTTTGCGATTACTTGTTCACTGTTAAGATGTAGTGAAAGACGCAGAAGAAAAGGACAGTTTTGCCGAGAAGCTCTTCACTAATGTTGTCAAGAACTTGGAGCTGACCATCAGCAACATTCACGTCCGTTACGAGGACAATGTCACTAATCCTGGTCGCCCGTTCTCAGCTGGAGTTACACTACATGAGCTGTCTTGCAGGGTACGTCACTAGTAGTGACAATTGGTGATGGTTGATTTACTCAATAAATGTTGCACTTGCTCAGCTGGTTGTTGTTATTGTTATATTTTGTTGTTGTGACCTTTACTGCATCTGGGTACAATTCTCATTACAGTCTCACATCTCAACACCGATAGTACGAGGGACGATCAAAAAGTTCTCGGCCTGACCTAGTTCTGTTCAGAATAAAATTAAAATATTATTTGCTTCTTATAGTAGCAAGGCTGAGAACACGACATGCACAATATGACTTTTGAGCTATAAATATTTTGTGCATTTTAGCGTATGAACGCAGTGTCTGTC
>Ga0056114_1000875_pt1 | contig 12172 bp, 8 predicted proteins | sample WorMetHERISLAND1_FD_77005 | JGI IMG/M metagenome (GOLD analysis project Ga0056114, IMG submission 77005) | Marine gutless worms symbiont microbial communities from Max Planck institute for Marine Microbiology, Germany - Olavius loisae HERON... ...
CAACACAATATAGGTTATACGGCCGACGGTTTTTACAGGTCTGATGACCCAACCAACAGTGTCAAAGCACTGAAGGAGGGTGGTTAGTCATCCAGACAGGCCTCAGTCTAACCAGGCTCATCTGACCGTGTTACAATAATACAACATGCATGCAGATATTATACAAGAAAATATAAGCTAGTTCTTATTATAATACTACTAAAAACAAAAACTAATTTTCATGATGGTGCTTTAACAGCGCTGCGTCAGCACCGGAAAGGCAAGCTGGTAGAAAGATACAAGTCCTGAACAATCTCAAATAGTTCTACAAGTAAACTACACAAAAGACAGCCGATGCAAGTATCTGAAACAAGAGGCTCGGCTATCACTGATTGAAACCGCACATCAGCGGCACATTACCGACAGACAGACCGACATAGAGACACAGAGAGACGAACAGACGGACGGACCGACAGACAGACCGACATACAAAGAGACACAGAGATGAACAGATGGACGGACGGACGGACGGACTGACAGACAGACCGACGGACAGACCGGACCAACAGACAGACCGACATAGAGACATATATAGTTATTACTGCTCATAGCAGATCTGACGTGTGGTAATAAGCCAGAAATGTTTTACTTTTCGGTGTCGTCATCGAGGTGGAAAAGCAGTTTGAGAACGAAGACGATGTATGCCATGGCCAGCACAGATGGATTGGTTAGGTAATTAGTGGCACGCTGCCTACCCAGCTGCACTGTTGGACGCCGTCTCTCAATCAGAGTGCTTACAAAGCCGTGCAGTTCACCTACACAGACCATCACAATTTAATACCATCACTAGTGCTGTGACGTTTTCCTCTCTAAAAAACTTGCTTCATTCAGTTTCAGTCAGTATTTTGCCAAAAGAACTGCAGTTTTGGAAACGGTTTTTTGAAAAACTTTGCAAAAATAGACGTTTTGAAGTGGTTTTGTGACGAACCGTTCAGTTTTATTAAACAGAAGCTTAAAACATGGCATCCCACCAAATAGGCATGCGCATATTTACATTTTGATTTGAGAATATCACACTAAAACATTCTCAGTCATCAAATACTGCACAATGATCACCGTTTTTGGCTTAATTTATTCTTTTGCACATTAATAACATTTTACATGCGAATAAATTTCGCATTTAATTACAACGAAAATCGCAAGAAAACCACCCAAGAACAGCCGTTTAAAACAGGAACAGTTTTCCCAGAAAACTGCGGTTTTTGGTTTTCAGTTTAAAAACCGTTCCCAACACTACCAGTCGGCAGGTACAGCAGAAATCATATGGCTCAAAAAACACATCGAGAGAGCAAAATGGTTACAGAACTCCAATTCCAATAACAGACTGACAAGATTTCACATGGCATGGTACTCCCCGCATGCAATAACGGAGACATATCAGAGTTGTTGCACCTATTATTCACACAAAAACTCAGCATTCATTACTGTACCGTAACAGACTTTTTGTCAACAACACAGATGTAATGGAACTACTGCGCCAAATAAAATGCATACGCGGCAAGTTCAGCTCAATGATGTATCGGCTTGCCAACAATCCGATGTCGACCACTGGAAACTGGTCCAGTTCCAGATACACCGCCAGACGTCCACATAACTGCAGGATTGTACCAGGTGTCGGTACATGCTGCACAATTTAGTTCAACCATGATTGGTATATCACTGAAATTATGTGTTAACCTTTTGACGCCCACTGTTGCTATAAAGCTATAAAGCATTCTGTGCTAGACCGGGTTGAGCCATCATTTGTAATTTTTGACATCCGGGCACTCTGACGCTCAGGCAGCTGTGGGCGAGTTTTCTTCCGCAGTTTCACGATGATTTCACGCAGCTCCTCGTTGGCCGCGACAGGGTTGCCTGCAGTCCATACAAATGACGGCTTAACCCAGTCTGGCACAAGGTGCTTTATAGCTGTACCCATATGGCAACAGTGGGCATCAAAGGGTTAAATGTCTGTAGTATGCATAGTTGCACACACAGCAGCAGCTCGGCTCAAATCCAGCATGTTCTGTCAAGTTACATGTCTATCTAATCCAAACAGCTGGATAAATACAATTGTCTCTACACTTAATTTGACAAAATATTGTCTGTAAGATGACTTTTAATTTCACCCACACTTGTCAATAGCAACTATGGCCATAGTAACTATTTAGAAAATGATGTGACCTGAAAATGCGAGTCAGGGGTAACTCAATGTCATCGAAACTGGTACCATTCGATAAAAAAAAGTTAAAACCAGATAAGTTCTTCATGGGCAAAGCCATCTCAGAACTACGGGGTGTCACCGAAGTATGGTGTCACACAATTTTACTTACAGCCCGACATAAGCGAGCACACCTCGCCTTAACGCCAGTCGGTGAAGGCTGGTTCTCGATTTACCTTTCCCAAAGGGATGGAAGGCTGAGTTGACCTAGGCGCCTTGACAACGCCCCAGCTGGGAATCGAACCAAGGACCACTTGATCAAAAGTCTGACGCTGAAACCGCAGCGCAACGCTGTGCAACCAAGACACCCAGCCTGCCTATGGTTTCCTTTTAAAATCATAAAAAAACTTTGTTCTTTAAAATGCATCATTTTTGAGATATTTGCCTTTGAAAAGCACTGTGACCTTGAAACTTGGATCAGGGGTCACTCAGGGTCACTGTAAATGACACCATTTGACAGATCACATGGGACTTCATATACACATTCTATAGTAACTCTGGCTTCCAACTTGGTTTCAAACTTTCAAAAACATGTCATAAACTATTGATTATCGTGTTACTGAGCAAGTTATGGATTACGTGGTAAATAAGTGATTACTTGAGAACAGTCAGGCGAATTATTAGAAGTTGAGAAAGGAATGTAAAATTTTTGGCCCACTCTGTAGTTATTCAAGTTGTCCACAATGAAACTTTGTAAAAACACTGCGCACCTTAGCATAGAAAGTGTCTCTGTCTGCAATCGAATGATGCATATCATCTGGCAGCAGGTCAACAGCCTGTGTATATGGAAGTCTTCCATCTTTTATCCACCTGCAGTTGGAAATACACCATTTACACTAAAATCTTTCATCATGTGAAAAAATCTTTATAAAACTTCTATCGACGGAAAACTCCGAAACCATTTTCAGGTGGCATTTGTCTTGAGACAAATCCGTTAACCAGTCCATCAGTACGTTAACGATGATTATGTATGCAAAACAAGCACTCTTGAGTAGGAGATGGGAAGATGAGATGGCATTTCTTAGGAAACTTAACATCACTACTAGTGTGTCAGTTGCCAAATCAAGAACTAAACCCGTTTGTACTCAGTTTGGCATTTGATGTGTAAAAAACCACGGATGTATATAAATATTCTTCTGGATATCACATAAATATTCTTCTGGATATCATCCCCGGCCAATCATGTAAAAGTGACAAGCTGCCACCTAATACGGCAGGTCAAGTGGCGGACGAGGATATCTAGTTTTAGCTGCAACAGCAAAGGATTGATGGATGACTTGGACGACCAATCACAACAAGGCAGGAGTGGTCAGTCAGCCAATCACGGCATCACGCTATGCCCATTGGCCATATTAGTTGGCAGCTATTGGCGGCTACACTTTCGGCAGATAGTAGCAACCCCATTCAAGCAATCCAGAAAGACTTCCACAGAACACCAGTGAAACATGAGCATGAAAAAGCAGACTAAAGGTAGTAGTTACACTTTAACAGTGACACGGTGAAAGTGGAACTTGCCCGAACACATCGCTGGGCGTCACCTGAGGGTTTGTGTACATAACAGCAAGAACAGCCAGACACAGAACCTTGGACACTGTGATACAGTTGATGTGTCTCTCGTTACCAGTCTCAGCCTTGTCCTATGACCACAAACACACACGTCACTCCCGTCACTCCTGCCGGCCACTTCACTGCAACGGAAACGAGCGAGTGAATGGCATGCACGCCAGCACAACAAGGCTACACAGTGCCATTCATGTCGGCATACGCTGGAAAATACACAACAGAAGACAAATTAAAGACAGACACTACAGAAACTAAGCACAACCCAGAAAAAGCAAACAACGGAAAATACAGCAGAACAAAACTAGCCTGGTTTAGTCGCCTCTTATGACAGTTGGTCAGGAAACGAGGTGGGCTTATTCTGCAACGCCCCCGAGCCCATACAAGGCCAAGTCACAAAGACTATAAAGAATCTAGCAGTTGGCAAAGTCAACCAAGAACAGTCAAATGTCCTCACGGCAAATAATGGAGGCATCACTGAACATCAGCATAGAATAACGATCAACTCTCTAGAACTGTATCACTGAAATTTCAGCTCTGTGGACTTTCTGCAATCTCACATATACATGGTTGATACTGTTCTCCTACAGCCATGACATGGGGCTGGGCAATGTCGCCAAAGTACTGATATGGAGACGCGCTGTAGGTAATTCCTACAAGCAGCACGTGTTCAAAGCGTTAAAGATCTTTTTAGGTCATCAGCGCTGGCGTTATCAGCATATACAACAACAAACACCGCTGCCAGATGTCATTCAGTACAACAGTTCATGGTGAACAGCACAATCAACGATGTATTGTATATCACACACCATGTAGAGCGGCAGACCCTCAAAGTCGGTCGTCATGTCGCCGTGATTCTCATCTTCCTGAAACTTCTTCTCTTGCTCCATCATGCCATCAACACGATGGTCTTCGTCAGCGTAAGACAGGGGATTGTCACCTTCGTAGAACGTCTCCCCTTTCATTGCCTCTACCAACTCATTCTGTGCCTACAACAATAACAAACACATAACAATTAGACAGCATCTGCAATGTTTTGTTTCAAGACTGTGATGGCAACTTTTCGCCAGCATTGCTGTCAAGACATTTTTAAAGAAACTCGAGACCAAGACCTTGGCACTTGTAGTAGTATTTGCATAAAACAATCGGGAAAAAATGCAAACTAGTTCGAAACCAATAATACAGTACATTTTTTAAAAGAGCCAACAAACTGTTCAAGCTGTTGTCCATGTGTATACTCCCACGGCCCACTAGTCTTGATACGTATCCAGTTTTTCGGGGAACTCACCACATTTAGATAAAATCTGCTGCATCCGGCTGTGAATGAGACCTCGCCACTCAGCTCTCGAGACCAAAACTAAGACCTTGGTGTCAAGGTCTCAAGACCAAGACAGAGACCTTACTGAAATGAACTCGAGTGCTCTCGTGTCACGAGACCTTGGTCTCTCGAGATCACAACGCTTTTCTCTAGTCAGTACATCAGTACCAGGCTCTCGGTTTCTTACGATTTGCCAGACAAATGTACACTGACTACAGTTTACAAATACACAATGAGTAGAAAATATCTGCTATAGAAATCTTTTTGAGTATTTGATTATTTCATTTTTCACCAAATAAGGCAACAATGTGAAAATCTCACCGTCATGCTTTTGGTTGTGTATTCTGGGTCTCGGCGTTTCTTGGTGACTAGGAATCGAACAGGTTTAATTCTTGGATCAGCAATAGTTCCAGGAAATATATCTCTACACAACATGTAATTTCCCTATTTCAACACAAATAACTAACCGACCACTTAATGCAAAACAATTTGTAACAATTTTTACAGCAAAGCTCCTGTAAAGCCGAGGCAGCGGCGAATTCTCACCTAAAAGACTGGGCTTCCGTTCACATCAGTAAAAAATCCACACATCTTGTGACACTTCTTTCATTGTTAGAATGCTGTTCAAAGAGTATCAAAAGGATTTTTTTCACTTGACATTCTTCCATTTCTACGTGTTAACTCTTTGCCATTTATACACATATATATATATGTACTCAAATATCTGCGGTTGTGAATCATTATCATGAATCGTAAATCATTATCATTCACGAGCAGTGAAGCTCATGAAAACTGGTCTGACAGGATAAGAAGAGTTTGGATAGAGAGATGAAATTACTTGTGAAAGATGGAGACAAGTGATTGGGAATGTTAAGGACAGTGATGATAGTGAGGGTTATCTTGTCTCATTGTTCTTCTAGTGCCGAATGAGGCTGGGTTATCACAGACATGAGATGCTGCTGTTATGGGTGTGTAAACTTCAAACGTGATGACAGATGACTTTAATGCTTTGACGCCCTCTGTTGCCATATGGGTACAGCTATAAAGCATCCGCGCCCGACTGGGTTAAGTCGTCATTTGTAATTTTTGACATTCGGGCACTGCTTGTACCCATATGGCAACAGTTGGTGTCAAAGGGTTAAGTATTTTCTGCACGACATAACAGACCTAAACAAGATCAGTGACAATAGTGTTTAACCTGCTTCTTCCCTTCAGACGCTTGTTACACGCTGCAGGCTGAATGAGCTCAGTGAAGGCGATGCCACATTTGCCAAGGTAAAGTGCCCACAGGCGGAAAGCAATGTCCTACAGCAAATTCGATTAATACCTAAAATGCTACGTAAATATTCATCGATAAAGTATATCAAATTCAGACAACATACAAGTTTGAAAGCTTGCTCCACAATCTGGGAAGTGCATCTATGGAGAGACAAGAGTATTACAGAATCCTGTGTAAAACAGCATCTTAGTTCAAAACTGAAACAATACACTGATTCATCACTTCCAGCACTCACAATGTTAAATATATTCAAAAACGCAACTTCTGTTCATTTTCCTTCAAGATAAACGATTATCCAAGAGAACCAACCATAAGCTAAAGACTAACTGTAGCAATGACAGCACTCAAGCACTTGACCATGGTCAAAAGTACAAGCATAATCACTGGATGACCACTGCATGGTCACTACAAGAAACAAGCAGTCCATCATTGTCAGAACCAGTATCATGTTTGTTTCAATGGCCACGCACATGCAAGCCCAGTTTAGCCAGTATCAGTCTCTTTTTCTGGAGCCACTTCAGGTAATGTAGAGTACCCATTACCCAAGGACTGAGTTCAAGAGTTTCTCAGAGACAAACTTTACAGGTCATAAGAGCATAAGTCTAGTGACAACAGTCCCCTTATGTTACCAAACCAACACTTTCACAGCACTGCATGCTGGGAATGAGCAATGACTATTAATAATGTGTCACTGATGACATTATGTAAGCCTTTCAATACCTGAAATCTTATCATCCACTGTGTAACACAAGCATGCTATTAGCACATTTGTACGAGCCAGGCGTAAAACTGCAATAAATGACAACATATCCCACACTGCACTGCAGCATATACCGGTAATCCAGCAAAAATAAGGTGGCTATTGGCAGGCAGAGTGAGCTACTTTGCACATAAGCTAAACTGTGACCTGCAGCTGCACTTGTGAACCATGCTGACGTGATAAGTACCAGAATTTCTGATTTGGCGCCGAGTCGAATAAAAGCTTTCAATTGTTCTTTCAATATGATCTGGAATGCTTCGTGTGTCCGCCAAGGTCGGCCATAGTCTGTCAACAGGCAACTGACATGACTGAATTCACTGTAGTAATTTTAAACACTCAGTAAAAAATTCACCACTTCAACTAGCTAATGCCAGGACACTCTCATACTACGTGAATGAAAAATATCCATCAAGACCTGAAATCCAACAACCTCTACGGCTCCTTGATGAAGCAATCCATGTGGCTCAGAATCGTCCTCTCTGGAGACTGATGTCTATGTTTGGCACTACACACTCCTAGTGGTGCGTGCCACAGAAAAAGAAGATGCCAGATAATTAAAGCAGAGAAATCAAAACGGTGATGATACTTTTGCAGCATGTCACATGATATCAATGTGTTCCGGAGTAACAGCAATGCCACGGCTGAGTGACTTGTCACATCTCAGATGTGATCACACTGCCTGTCAAAGGCTGTCATACTATGAATCTATGACATCTGTTATTTCATTCAGCAACTGACATAACGATAATTTGAGTGCATAAACCATCAAAACAGAACCTGCACAACTTTAACATAATCCAAATAACTCAACTTGCGTAGGTTCGTCACTAGAACAGATTAACTTCTGGGCAATCAATCCCTGGGAAGAAATCCTACAATGGGGCTATCGAAAATTCTACCACGGTTGAGGCATAAGTTACAGTAACACATTAATGGTCAGGAAAGGTTTTTAGGGCATCACACACACCCCTAACCCACAAAGGTGGGAACACAACTTCCCCCAAGGCAAGTACTACTTGGTACGCAGTTTTTATAAAGCTTCCATGTCACACACCAGTCCAACTGTAACACTCAGACAATTAACACCACCACATTTGCCGCACTGCATCGGGTGAAAAACACATTAGACATTATCGAAAACAGTCGACTGATTCAAACAAACTATGTATTTAGACAATATTACAACATTATTACTGTAGCAATAACAGTTCAAAACATATGAAAATATTTCACTGTAGGGTTTTGCACCTTTCTTCTTTGATTCTTCTTTCTTTGCTTTTTCTATTTTAACTTCTACTGCACCAAAGCGACCTTCGTATGCCTCACAGTACTGTACTTCTTCATCACGAATTGCCTGTCAAATAACCACCTGTCTGATAGTAATGACAGATGATATAACTGTAGAATCTGCTACAAGTGAACCAGTGATCTTGCCAACTTCAATATCCCCAGTTTATACCCACATAATAGTTTAGTAAGTAAACGAAAACATGCACAAAATGCTATCACACAGAGCTATTAACACAGTATTAAATAAGTAAACTATAACTACAAAATAACAAATTAAGAAACGGTTCAACACAGTCTTCATCGACAAACACCGCTGCTCGTCGGTTCTCATGCTGCGATGCCACTATTTGGAACAGTTTTCCCTCATCTGTATGCACTGTTGACAGCTTTGCTAGTTTTAGGTCACAGCTCAAGACTTAAATGTTTGCATGACATTAGCCAGTCTGCTGTACGCGTCCCTTACCACGTCTTTCACATATTATAAATTCATTACTTACTTACTTACTTACTTACTTACAAACGTTTACAATCTGACAGTGCACTGCACAGCAATACAAAACATGACTAATCCTTATCAGAAATCTGAGTGATAAAACTGAGACAAAATTTAGTGGTGAAACAATTCATCAATATACTTCAGTTCTAAACATGCTGGACAGACAGGCCTTCACTGTAAATTAATAAGCTGTACAAAACTTAATGCATCACATGTTGGTGTTATGAGGCAATTCTTTATACAGCAAAAACTGTTACAATTCAACTTGTGCAAATGTATCTTCCGAGGAATGATATGATGTCTCTAATTAACAAAAATAATAACAATCACATCACTTAAGCCAATATTAGTTGAATATTCAAGTCTTTGAAATCAAAGTATCCAATTCAATTTGTAAATACTGAATATACCAATGTGCATACTTGACTCTGGGTACTGCAGACGGTGCAGTAGTAGAGGCCATCCGAGCAGTCAAAATCCCTTCCACCACAAACTGTACATGACGGAACCCGCTGAGACATAATGTGGTGTTGTCAGATCTTTTCACAATGACCATATATGGACGTTACATTCAATTAAGTCACTCGTCCTGCCAATTCTACAACAGATAGGAAACAAACAGAATTCCATTCCATCACAGGGTCATAATTTCAGTTGTTAATGGCCAATGTTTATACAGGATAATGCCAAACCCCCCATGATTGCCAGGAAAGTAATTATCATACATGTGTGCTGTGCAGTATGCAAACTCGTTGAGTCTTGGTCCTCAAATAACATGCTAATTGATATCAGCATTTGGCTGAATGCAGCACATCTAAATGAAAGCATGTCCGACCCAGTTGCAGAACGAAACAACTAACTGAAAATCACAACAAAAGTTACCAGCAAATCCACAATAAGAATACTGTAGCAGCCATGAAATGACACACTAACCGGGTCTGACTGAAGTCACCACCGACACCACCGACCGTAACTAATTAGCAGCCCATACCAACTGAATAAGCAGGTAGAACAGGCGAGTGAATATATCAGCATAAAGTGAAAGTTTACCCACATTTGAATTTTACCTCAAAGCTTAAATGCAAACTGTGGACAAGATAGTAATTAGCGGCCTGCGCTGGTATGCCTCTGACCAGTACAGGCTGCTAATTACGGGGGGTGGTGTAGATGGTGTCGGTGGTGACTTCAGTCAAACCGCACTAGCCAACTTAGAAGTTTCTTTGGGTATCGGTCACATCAAGGGCATGAACCAAGATGACGACTGCAATCCGCTGTGGTCCGGTGTTGCCCAGTGCAGTTAATAGTCATACCCGGCTTTCAAACATACCGGTCACCGATCTCCGTTCATTAACTGGCTACTGTCGCCAGGAGAGTCTGCTTGGCTATATTACAGGCTTCGTCGGGCCGTTTTTTATACCCAAGCCGAGTCGGGTTTTAGGCAATGTCACGAAACACCGCACCGGCCGCATTGTCCACACAGGCGCCAAATACAGGTCCTGGGTATTGGTAAAATGTGTCTGGTGCGGTGCATACCGGTATTATTGATTTCGATTAAGAAAAGGAACAGGTTACGGTTTTCACGGTGTCTATAAATACTACATCGGCCCCATCGGCCCATCAGTGATCTCTCTTCATTGACGGCCACCGCCGCCGCCGCACGCATATACAGTTTGCACTGAGTCATTAAAATAAAGTTCCAAAAGTGATGTTGTTGTGTTTTGTTGTAAAAAACAGTTATTTGATACAAGAACACCACCGCCGCCACCGACAGCCTCCGTATATCAGCCAACAACTCACTCAAGCATCCTAGCCCGCAGTCACGACAGAGCTCAAAATGACAATAGGCCGTATCATTTCTGTGCAAAGAATATGTACATTGACGGTCAATTCCTAGCCAGCGGCTGTGGCAGTCGACAAAGACAGGTCGCCGATGGGCCGATGTAGTATTTACAGACGGCCACGGTTTTCATGCATTTCTGACTTGCATTTTGTTACTTTTGCTGCTTATTCAGTGAAAGATATCGCTGTATTTGGGGCCGGTGCGGTGTTTCGTGACACCCGGTTTTAGGCACAACCGTGAAATGCAACGGCCTCGGGCCTGATACTTGAACGGAAATAACTATACCCGAAAAGGTATTTCCAGAATATCGCTCCAATTTTCCACATAACACAGGACCGACACCAGAAAATGACAACCTTATCAGTCATCACTACACCACCTTTCACCACCATCCCCTCAGCACACAAAAACATAACTTTTTATACTCTTTAGAAGAATACATGAAGTTATTGTTTAGAGATGCGCGAAATTTTTTGAAATTACATAACAAAATCGCATAACAGTGGATGGGCAAAGCCGTCAGACTTCTAAGCCCGCATCGTTACAGAAGAGTAATAGAATAGAAAACTGTGAAAAATATATTAAATTCAACTACGTTTCACAAAAAAGGCTAGTTGGACTTGCAAAATGCAAGAAGAATATATTTATTTCACTAACATAGTATTATAATTCATAACAATTTAAAATATAGAAATTGGGTTGGGTCTAAAAATCGAAATCCACGAAATCCACGAAATCCATCAAAATTTACGAAATCCAATCTCTTTAATATAGTCCCTATCGTTTCTGAAACTTACTGAAATCAACGACGTCAGCCGAAAACATTATCAGGCCGGCGTACATGGACTGTTGATGAGATTGAAGTCGCCTCAAGTTTAAATTTTAGCATCGTAGTCGAATGTTGTCTATTGAAGGCATGCGATGGTGTGAATTTTGTAAGCAGTACTGGATTTCGTTGAAGCCGTTACTTTCGTGGGCGCTTACGTTGGATTTACATAATTTTCGCTTCATATAAGTGGATTTTGTTGCAGAGGCTGGAATTTGATTAATATAGACACTGGATTTCGTAAACTATTGGTGGATTTCGTGGATATCGTGAATTTCGATTTTTAGACCCACCGTAGAAATAGAGCCAGTTAGCCTGAAAACCCTAATGTCAACAATAATGCTGGCCAAACACAAACTACTAAAAGGCCAGGCAAGAGGTACTCCACCAGCTGTGTTGTGGTGAAAGGGAGTCGCGACCCTTCCGCGAGGAGCCAGAGACCAGGGGCGTCGATCCTAGGGGGCCGCCCCCCCCCAATATTTTGCTAAAGGGGCCATGCATCAATCGGGCCCCTCCAATAACTAAGCTGCAATTATGTACTTCCATGTCAATCTGTCATAAAAA
>Ga0056114_1000876_pt1 | contig 12171 bp, 8 predicted proteins | sample WorMetHERISLAND1_FD_77005 | JGI IMG/M metagenome (GOLD analysis project Ga0056114, IMG submission 77005) | Marine gutless worms symbiont microbial communities from Max Planck institute for Marine Microbiology, Germany - Olavius loisae HERON... ...
CCTCGCCGGAAAGTAGACATTGCCCAGAGTGAATATCAAATCCACCGGACTTTAGATCGATTCACACTATAGATATTGCCAAATACCACCAAATCTGTTGGATTCGCAACGTATACAATTACCGTTAAATTTAACCGCTACCTAATATCCTTTTCATATGGAATCATTACCCGAGTTCGTCGGTGGCACGTGGTGCTTCTCCATCTGGAACGAAATAGGAAATTTCCTGGAAGGTATCAAGACTTGCACCCTCATGCGCGTTCAGTGAAAAATTGCTCAGTTTCCAGGGCGGAGATTTTCCAGCAACAGCAATGGCGATAAACTGGTTGGCGCTGGTACCAGCACGTTTTTCACAAAATCCACATGTGATGAGTATATACCTATCTCATAAGTAGGTTATGAAACTGCAAATAATACTGGAACCTTCCAACGTGGATATGCCACTATCGTTCCGACATTGCCTGGATGTATCAGTGAAGGTGGCACCAAAAACAGGGCAATCGCGAATATTCAAGGAGCCGTAGCTTTGTATCTAGAACCGGTGGAAAACGACAAAAGCTTTACGCCCGAGGCCAGAGTATCTGGATGTTGCCATATGAGCAAGATTCCGAGCTTGAACTACCATGCTGTCATAGATGCATTGGAACAGGATGGTTGGGTAGTAGCCAGGCAACGAGGCAGTTATATCAGGCCCCATAAACATACAGGCGATGAGGTGCTGGAATTAACGGTGCCTGCCTATAAGCTTGCTAAACTTTCAACTTTGTCTCATACCTTAAAGCAAGCCCACCTGGGTTAAGGCCATGCGTGGTTCCCTACAGACATAAAGAGTCATCAAATGTTCTCGCGCTAACCCCTGATCGTCAGAGTTCGTTCCTCGCCCCAACCTACGTTGCCACCTCGGAGCTGACAGCCATGATCGATGTACGGGTCCAAACTGAGCCGTTCGACATCGCCGCGGAGCAGGAAGGCTTGTGGCGTGGGCGACTTCGGGTCGGAGCCCTGGTGACCTTCGTGGGTTTGATGCGGGACATGAACCAGGGCAAGCAGGTAGACCGCATGGTCCTGGAGCATTATCCGGGGATGACCGAGAAGGCCCTGACCGCCATCGCTGAAGAGGCGGGCAGGCGTTGGGACCTACAGGGGATTCGGGTCCTACACCGAGTTGGGGAACTCAGGCCCCAAGACCCCATTGTCCTAGTGGCCGTAACCAGCGCCCACCGCAGCGAGGCCTTCCGCGGCTGCGAGTTCCTGATTGACTATCTGAAGACCCGAGCCCCCCTCTGGAAGAAGGAGCTCACCGACCAGGGCGAGCGCTGGTTGGACTCCCGAACCACGGACGCAGCAGCGGCACAGCGCTGGAAGCGAGAATAGTCCGATCCCAACGCTGTTCGGCGTTATTCGATGTTGCCCCAGGAAAGCCTCTCCACGAAAGCGGAAACCTGCCTCCATGTTGGCTTCGGCAAGCAGAACGCCGGACATCTCGTCTCGTCAAACAGCTGGGCTACGCTGATTCCCTGAGCCCGAGCAACCAGCCCCAGGCGGTGCGGCTTCATCAATGTTGTCATGAACGTATCTCTCACAGAAAATCTCCCGGCGTCAGTAGATTAAGTATAGGGAAACGTAACTCCATCAACCCGTACGCAATGAACCGTTCGGGTATCACTGAGCCTAGTCTCCGACGGATAGGCCTGCGCACACTCGGGTCCGGACTCCGGGCATCTGGGGTGAAAGTGGCACCCCGGCGGTGGCTGGGAGGGAGAAGGCATATCGCCTTCGAGTCGAATGACGTCACGGCGCCGGTACGGGTCAATCGCAGGCACGGCGGAGAGCAAGGCCTTGGTGTAGGGGTGCTGGGGGTCGTCTAGGACCTCGGTGACGGTTCCACGTTCGACGATGCGGCCCAGGTACATGACGGCTACCATGTGGGCCAGATAGGAGACTACCGAGAGGTTGTGGGTGATGAAGAGGTAGCTTAGGCCCAGCTCGCGCTGGAGCTGCCGGAGGAGGTTGAGGATCTGGGCCTGGACTAAAACGTCCAGGGCGCTGGTAGGCTCATCGCAAACGATAACCTTGGGTTCCACCGCTAGGGCTCGGGCGATGCAGATCCGCTGGCGCTGACCACCCGAGAATTCGTGGGGGTAGCGATCCAGGACCGTGGCGGGCATACCTACCTGTTCCAACAGGGAGCGCACTCGTCCCAGCCGCCGTGCCCGGCTGGGCTCAATGCGGAGAGCCTGGAGACCTTCACCCACGATGTCGCCCACCAGCATCCGCGGGTTCATGGCAGCAAAGGGGTCTTGGAAGATGATCTGCAGATCCTTGCGGTAGTCGCGCATAGCACGACCGCCGAGCCGGGCCAACTCAGCACCATTGAAACGCACTGTCCCACCAGTGGTGGGGATGAGTCGCAAGATACCTTTGCCCACCGTGGTCTTACCACAGCCGGACTCGCCTACCAGGGCCAGGGTCCCACCTGAACGCAGCTCCATGGAAACCCCGTCCACGGCCTTCACGTGCCCCACGACGCGGCGGAAGACACCCTTGTAGATCGGAAAGTGGACCTTGAGGTCATCCACCCGCAACACCGTCTCACCCATTTCACCATAGGGAACAGCATCCTTAGTCACCGACGCTTTGGAACCTGTATCCATGGTCGGTTCGCCGTCTTCCCACAGGTGACATCTCACCCGATGCCCCGAGGAAGGGGTATGCCACGCGGGTGCCTGATCCCGGCAGCGATCCATGGCCCGGTCGCAACGGTCAGCGAAGCGGCAGCCTAGGAACGGCCGGTCCAGCGGCGGCACCCGACCCAAGATAACGGCCAAGCTGCCGGTGCGTTTCTCAGGTGCCGGCAGGCTCGCCATGAGCTTGCTGCTGTAGGGATGGGCTGGGCGGGCGAAGAAATCGGTGACAGTCGCCGTTTCCAGGATGTGACCAGCGTACATGACGGCAAGCCGATCCGCGGTCTCAGCCACTACACCAAGGTCATGGGTAATGAGCAACACCGTCATGCCGGTCTCGCATTGCAGACCCTTGAGCAACTGCAGGACTTGGGCCTGGATGGTGACGTCCAGAGCCGTGGTGGGTTCGTCAGCGATCAGAAGCTGCGGAGCCCCCGCCAGGGCCATGGCGATCATAACCCGCTGCTTCATGCCGCCGGAAAGCTGGTGTGGATACTCGCCACTGCGCCGCTCCGGATCCGGAATACCCACCGCGTTCAAGAGCCCCCGGACCCGCTGCGGTGTCCGGCCGCGGGCGTGCTCATCATGCAGGTGCACCACTTCGGCGATCTGCCGCCCCACCGTCAGCACCGGATTCAGAGAAGTCTGGGGCTCCTGGAAGATCATGGCCATACGCCCGCCCCTTACCCTGCGCATGGCGCGTTCAGGCAGCTCTAGGAGCTCGGTGTCCCCGAGCTGCACGGAACCTTGGGTAATACGTCCGGAGGGTGGCAGCAGTCGCATCAGGGATAGGGCCATCATGGACTTGCCGCAACCAGACTCCCCGAGTAAGGCGAAGGTCTCGCCCCGCCAGAGCCTTAGATCCACGCCGTCCACCACCCGCACGGGCCGGTCCTCGGAACCAAGAAGGGTGGTCAGCCCGCTGACTCGGAGCAGAGGGTCGGTCATATCAATCAAAGTGTAGTAGAGGTAAATCTCTAAGTTCTTTATGGATTCCAGACTGCTGACGCTCATGGAAAGGGAGCACCGGAAGTTTTGGAGTGCGGCGGCAACGTTACCCCGGTACTGCCCGGAATCCACGGTGCTCGACTTGGGCACTGGGTTGACCAAGAGCTACTCACGCACACGACCAGGGTCCGATCACAAACCGCGCCGCTTAAGATAGCGTCCTCCAAGGCAGTCTGGAATCTATAAAGAGCCAATTACTGAATGGTAGGGTATGGTGATCAATTTAAAATTGATAGTACTCAATGGGCGGTGATGAGATGGTTATCCCATCGAAGGTAAAGAAGAAAAGGGTTTAACAGAAAGCTCATCACGATACGTTGGGTGGTACTAACAAATTTGAGAGGATTATTTGGTTGTCCTAGGAAAGGCGGCCGGTTCGTAACCGACCTGGATCAGCATGTATTCGATAGCAGCTTTGAGGTCGTCGTCCCGGCAATCCACGCAGGTGCCACGGGGGGGCATGGCCCCCTTGCCGGCAAGCGAAGTTGCCAGAAGCCGATCGATACCTTGGACCATGCGCGGTTGCCAAGCGGTCTGGTCGCCGAGCTTGGGCGCATTAGCTACTCCAGTGCCGTGGCAGGCAACGCAGGCCTTCTTGTAGACGGTGATGCCTACAGGGTCTGCATCCACCGCAGACGCGGTATTCGATGCTAGGGCTGGGGCAGCCATAACCTCAGCCGGAGCAACGGTATCTCCGGGGATCAGCCCCGGCGTATCCGGATCACGATCACTGGGAAACCGGGCCGAAATCAGGATATAACCGATTGCGGCCAGGACCCCGATTCCGATCAGGCTGAATGGCGCGCTTCCAAACCCTTTCTTCCGGTATCTGCCCACTCCTTGATTTCCACAACGAAATTCTATCGAACGACTATGTCTGGCGTAGACGGATCCCGGAAGAGTCGGTACCCTAGGAACTTAGGTCCGATTTACGACTATTCCTAACGAACAGCGAAAGTCGGACAGGCTCCTGGCTTTCAGATCGCAATGGATACCGACCGTCTTTGCGCCCGTAGCTCAGCCGGATAGAGCGCCGCCCTCCGGAGGCAGAGGTCAGAGGTTCGAATCCTCTCGGGCGCACCATTTCTCTCAGCAGCAGCGGTTGAATCTCAAGTGGCATGAGTGTTTTTGCTATCCATAGTATTTGCTCATGACACTTGGGATTCCGGTGATCCCTGCCGGAATGACGAGGTAGGTCTGGTAGACTTCGCCACTTGAAGTTTATCCACTTCCATTTTAGCCATCGGCCTGAGATGGATATTGGTGTTGTTCGGTCACATACGGTTGGGACATTGCAATCCAGCAACAGACATCTTGTAGTTAGGTGGACGCCCGATAGAGGGTCTCGTTCGGTTCGACCACATGTAGCTTCTTGATCGGTTTCTGCTTGGGTTCAACCTTGGCTGTCTCGATTAGCTCCCGCTTAGGCTCGACCTTGGCGGCCATCGTTGTAGGACCGATTTCTTCCAGTGCAGGTTCAAATCCGCTAGCCGGTGCGATGAACTCGGCGTATAAATTGCGGGAGGCGAACTGGAAATAGGGACCTTTGTACTTGCGCACGATGGCCCAATGTCGTTGCCGCAGATGGTGGCCTTAGCCATGATTGTAAGCAGGTCACGGTTAGGGGCCAACTGCTGAGCTTGCAGCAAACGGTGCCGAGATAGCTCGCGACATCCTCGACGGTGGTTACCGGATCTAGGCGCTCGTCGACGGTGCCGTTGCCGGTCATGTACCGCTTGCCGTTGCCCCGCATGAACTGCCATACTCCCGCCGTGCTTACGCTGAAGCGGGCGTTGGTCTGGAAGGAAGATTTGACATGGGGCAGGTAGACCAAATCCTCAGGCAGTCCCCAGGAATAGAATATCTCGTGGAATCTCCCATCATAGCGGCCGCTGATCGCCAAGCCCCGACGGGAGCGCTCGCGTAAGCCGCGTTGGCTATACACCCGGCTGCCGACTGTAAATGGCCCATCTGCTGCCGAGGAGGAAATTTGGAAGGTCCAGGAGCTTGTGGAGCGCCGCGCGGCGGAAACGGCCTTGTGCACTGGTTCCCGTTCGTTGCCGCTGGAGCAGCCCGCAAGTGAGAGTGTCAGAAACAGCGAGACGATGAGCAGGATCCGGAAGCGGGTGGTTATCGTCATAGGCAGATCCTCCTCCCCTTATCCTGGGAATCTTGGCTATCACGCTAGAAACGCGAGCCTTTTCATTAAGGTAAATATAACTAAAAAGTTGGTAGAATGCGCAAGCATATTAACTTTTCTCATGAACTACGTATAAACCCTCTAACTTTGGATCTACCTTGGCGGTCTGTGTGTCGCCGGGTAGCCGGGTAAATCCGCCAACGATATATTTCCAGAGGAATTTATACGCGCCTGCCCGGTTCCGGTTGGCGAACCGCCCTTCGCTGTGTCAGGAACTATATAGGGGTGGCCACATTGAAGTGACTGAATCGATTTTTCCATATGTGTTCATCTTAGCGAGCGATCAAGATTTCATGGAGTTCCGCCTTGGTTTCCCAGGCACCTCGTCGGTTTCGAGCCAAGCGGTTTCGGTCGCCTCAGAACCGGCATCCAGACGCTGTTTCTGTTCCATGTAGTGACTGCAGATGGGGCTCGGACGCCGGTTCGTAGAACAGCGGCAAGGCCAGCTCCCGTTTCAGCGCGCTACGGCACGTCTCGAGAGCTGGGTACCTGGCGAGGCCTAGCGGTGCCTGCAGCTAGGCAAGCCAGGCGGAGTAGTTGTCGAGATCCCCGGCGAAGCCGCCGCTGTGCTTGTGTTCACCAATAGCAATTGGTCACTCGTGACCCGGAGCAGGTGGCGATCATTGGGAGACCAGCACCAGTGCTTCCTTGGACTCCTGCAGGGCTAGGCTCAAGGCATGTCACCTCCCGAGGTCCAAGTGGTTCGTCGGCTCATCGAGCAACAGGTTGGTCTCTGCTAGATCAGCATCGTGCAATTCCTGCTCGCTATGATCCGGGGCCAAGCCCCAGAGGTATTCCACGGGGCTAGCATTAATCCGCAGCTGGTCGACTCGGTATTGGGCGAAGGCACGGCTCTCGGCACCACAGCCGTCGATCACCTCCAGGCACCCATGCAGCGGCAATCTCCCAGTCCAGGAAAACCAGGAGCTCACCTTGGTTCTAGTACAGCTCGCCGCTTACCGCACCCGTTGAAGCCAACCACCCCAATCTTTCAGCCAGGATAGATGGTCACGTCCGCGAAGAGCAGCTTTGAACCACGGCGCAGGCTAAGGTCGCGCAACTGCAACATCCTGACCCTCACCAATTCATAACTGTCCTTTTTCTCCTATTATTGCAGTTTGACGGCCTCGATGGTAAGGCCTGCACGAGTCGATCAGGAGGTACCAGATGGGTAAGATATATCGTGCGCCTGACGGATGAGGAGCGTGAGCAGCTCACGGAGTCGGTGAATAAAGGCAACGTAGCGGCGTACAGACTCAAGCATGCCACTGTGCTGTTGAAGGTCGATGCGGAGGTCCCGAAGTAGCGTGATGTGCAAACCGTGGAGGCATTCGCGTATATCTCACGAACCGCGCCTAACTTGCAGCAACGCTTTGTAGAGGGGGCTTGAAGCTGCTCTGGAACGCAAGAAGCAAGAACAATCGGCGCCGCGCGGTTCTGGATGGTAGGCAAGAAGCGCGCCCGATCCAGCTGGCCTGTAGCGAGCTACCCGCAGTGGACGTTGCGGTTGTAGGCCATGGAGACCGTCATGCGGGTTCTAAAAAACGAGTTGAGGCCGCATCGACGGACCCCTGTTGGGTCATTCCACCGGAGCAATACGGCGAGTTTGCTGCTTGCATGGAAGATGTGCTGGAGGTCTACCGGCGTCCGTATGATCCAAAACGCTCGGTGGTATATCTGGATAAGCAGCCAGTCCAGCTAATCGGAGAAACACCTTGGCCCTCCCGTCCGAGCTAGATCAGCCGTGTCACTATAGACTACGAGTACGAGCAGGTGAGAACGGCGGTCAATTTACTGAACCCTTGGGTGGTCGTTGCAAGGTCAGTGTGCGCGCCACTAAAACGGCGCCCGACCCGGCCCAGGAGGACAAGATGCTGCTCGATGTGGATTACGCCGAACACCCCCAAACATGTGGTTGGTTGGACATCGCCGAAGTCGAACTGAGTGTGTTCACTAGGCAATGCCTGAACCGGCGCATCCCGGATCTGGGAACACTCCCGCCAGCACCATTCAACTCCTCGGCGAACCGCTGCTCCTACCCGAGGAGATACAGGCCAGGCAACGGGGCACTATAGCCGGGCTTGATCTGTCACAGCCCTAATCCGGCCCCAGTGTCAGCAAAGAACCGTCTCTCCGAGGCCGGTAACCGCTATCTGTGCATCATCCTTATATATGCTTGCTCTGGGCACTGTACGCCATGCTCAAGAACCGAACACCCTTCGACAACCGTCGCTTCTATACACCGACCGAGATGGCTGCTGATTAAGCCAACCTATGCATCACATAACTTTTTGTCGATCGCCACCTAAAATTGGACTTGCTCAGGAACAGAGTACCTACATTACGTACTCACAGCTCCCGAGTCGCCAGAAACTGAATCTCCGGCCAGCGTTCCTGGGTGAGATTCAGGTTGACCTGGGTCGGGGCTAGATAGACAAGCTGCCCAGACCCGTCCTCTGCCAGATTCTCGTAGGTCTTGTCCCGAAACCGCGCGAGCAGTTCTTGGTCCCCGCAATCGACCCACCTAGCGGTCCAGATCCTTACCGGCTCCACGACCGCCTCCACCCCATACTCGTCTTTAAGGCGATAGGCGGCTACGTCGAACTGGAGTATCCCTATGGCTCCTAGGATCATATCACTGTTCTTGAGCGGCCGGAACACCTGGGTGGCACCTTCCTCGCTGAGCTGGAGCACTCCCTTGTGCAGGGCTTTCATACGCAGGGGGTCCTTGAGCACCAAGCGCCGGAACAGCTCCGGGGCAAAGAAGGGGATGCCCCCGTACTTCAGATTCTCCCCTTCGGTAAAGGTATCCCCGACCTGGATAGTCCCGTGATTGTGCAGGCCGATGATGTCTCCAGGCCAGACCTCCTCGGCATGGCGGCGCTCATCGGCCTGAAAGGTGATGGCATGGGCGATCTGGACCCACTTGCCGGTACGCACGTGGCGCAGCTTCATCCCCTTTTGGCAACTGCCGGAGCAGACTCGCAGGAAGGCGATGCGATCACGGTGGGCCGGGTCCATATTAGCCTGGATCTTGAATACAAAGCCGGTGAAATTATCTTCGGAGGGCACGACCTCCCGTTGCAGGGACGCTCTGGGCCGGGGCGGCGGCGCATATTCGACGAAGGCGTCGAGCAACTCCTCAACCCCAAAGTTGTTGATGGCCGAGCCGAAGAAGATGGGGGACTGTCTCCCTGCCCGATAGGCCTCCGGGTCCAGCAGGTGGCTCGCCCCCCGAATCAGCGCTAGTTCCTCGCGCAACTCCTCAGCCTGGTCCCCCAAGCGCTCGTCCAGGCGCGGATTGTCGATACCCGCGATGACCTCGCCGGCGGCGATCTTACCACCGTGATGGGCGCTAAACAGATGGGTTCGATCCGTTCGCAGGTCATAGACGCCTAGGAACCGCTTGCCGATGCCGATGGGCCAGGTCACGGGGGCACATTGGATCTTCAGCACCTGCTCGATCTCGTCCAGGATCTCGAGGGCATCCCGACCCTCCCGGTCGAGCTTGTTGACAAAGGTGAGGATGGGGGTATCCCGCAGCCGACATACGTCCATGAGCTTGATGGTGCGATCTTCCACACCCTTAGCCACATCAATGACCATCAGGGCCGAGTCCACGGCCGTGAGGGTGCGGTAGGTATCTTCAGAGAAATCCTCGTGGCCAGGGGTATCCAGCAGATTGACGGTGGCCTCTCCGTAGGGGAACTGCATAACCGAAGAGGTCACTGAGATGCCGCGTTGCTTTTCCAGTTCCATCCAATCGGAGGTCGCATGGCGCGTAGCCTTACGGCCTTTGACGGTACCCGCCAGCTGGATAGCACCGCTGAAGAGCAGCAGCTTTTCTGTCAGGGTCGTCTTACCCGCGTCCGGGTGGGAGATGATGGCAAAGGTACGCCGCTTAGAGAGTTGCGTTTCGAGACGGGTCATGGGGTAGCTGAACTTCCGGGAAAGGATGTGGATTGTACCCTAACTCTGGTTTCCCAGAGATCCTGATTCGGTTGTTTTATCCACAGCGCATAGGTTGGTAGTACAGCGTTACCCTATTTTTTCAGAATTATATACTTGACTCTCGCCATGCTGTCTGTGGCATCGCCATGAACACCTGATCGGCGCTATTGATAATCTCTTTGTCGGCCCGATTCATTTCTTTTTGGTGAATTTTCCAGGATCCGTAGGCTAGGGGTTACTGAGGCCACTGCTAGCTTTGAAAGTTGTTTTGGGCAGGCCTATAGACGCGATGAGCTTCGCTCGTCGGAGCATCCAAGATACGGATGAATCTCAAGCCTGGATTATTCAATATGCTATCGGGAAGGACGATGACAAGATGACCACCCGGACGAATAAACTTCAACGAGGACTCAACGAATCCGTGGGGCCAGCCATTCAGCTCATCGGGCTGGATAGAAGATAACTCAGCATCGGACAAAGTCAAAGAGTTAGTTTTCAGAGCACCGCTGAGAGCAGTCGATGATGGCAAGTCGATTCCGACCGATTTGCGTTCATTTGCAGCAAAAAGGCATTCCCAACGGAAGAACCGACTATTATCGGTACTTCGGCACTGCTGTATTAGGGACATGGATGAACTGCAAAGTAGTCAGGGATAGAGTAGAAAGGGTTGCCGGTCCTGGGCCCATGCGGTCTCATCGGGAGCCAGCCGGGCCTCCAGATCGGCCGGTCCGGCAGTGGAGTCATCCACCCACTCGCGCAGGAAGGTCCCGCCGGTGAGCAGATCGATGGCGAGGCGCTCGGTCTCGTGCTCATAGGGGAAATCCTGCCACAGCGGGTAATCGGGATACTCCAGCCGCACGGATTTGAGCAACAGGGCGGCAATCCGGTAGGGCTTGAATCGCTCGTGTCGATAAGCGTGATTGTCGGTGTGGATCTGGATCCCCTGGCATAGCTTGCCGACGTGCTTGTGGAAGGTGGGCTCGAACCAGCAGCTGCGAAGCAGGCAGCCCTCTAGCCAGTTGGGCTGCAGCCTGGACATGCGTTCGAGCACCCGCACGAAATCCAGATCGGGGGCGCCGATCATCTCCAAGGGGGTGCTAGTCCCGCGTCCTTCGGATAGGGTGGTTCCTTCGAACAACGCGGTGCCGGGAAAACAGCGGGCCATGTTTAGGCTAGAAGCATTGGGACTGGGATTGACCCAGGGGATCTGGTGTAGGGGCCAACCATAGCCGGGACCCGCCTGCGGTTCATAGTCGGCCATGGTGACCACTTCTAGGTCGAATGCCAAGCCCTTGGCGTCGGCGAGCCAGAGCGCTAGCTCGCCGAAGGTAAGACCATGGGGCATGATGAGCCGCGCGGCACCGACGAAGCTCTCCCAACCCGCCTCCAAGAGACTGCCCTCCACAGGACGACCGGCGGGATTCGGGCGGTCCAGTACCCACAGGGCCTTACCCTTGTCGGCGCAGGCCTCCAGCAAATAGGCGAGCGTGGTCACAAAGGTATAGATGCGGGTCCCGATGTCCTGCAAATCCACCAGCAGGACATCGAAGATATCCAACATGGCATCGGTCGGATAGCGGACCTCTCCGTATAGGCTGAACACCGGGATGCCGTGGCGTGGGTCCAGGTAATCGACGCTCTCGACCATATTGTCCTGCTTGTCCCCACGCATGCCATGCTGGGCCCCGAACACGGCCGTCAACCGAGTTTCGGGGCAATCCGTGAGGGCATCCAGCGTATGACGACCGTTCACTGTCAGGGACGCAGGGTGGCCAAGTAAGGCCAAGCGTTTGCCCGCCAGCGGCTTGCGCCGCCAGGGATTCCGCAGGAGTTCGTCAATTCCAGGTCGCATGTTTGGGTCCTCTTTAAGACAGGGAGGAAGATCCGAGCAAACCATTTTACGTTCCAAATCTTTTATTGGATGCAGTTTGTCAGGTGAAATGTCGACAATACTTAGTGAGGCCTCGCCTCAGATTGACAGGTGCCTAACTCAAGCTCCATTGCGAAACCCTAATTAGGACAGGATTTATTAGGACTCTTGTGTTTCTTGAATTTCCTACGCCTTATTACGCCCTTACCAAATCAGAAAATGCTATTCAAAATAGAAAATCCTGTTAATCTTGTGCTATTAGTTAGTGAAACTTCGCCTTAAGCCCACGAGGCGTAAATTTTTTGTGCAGTGCACACAAAACTTGTCCCATTTGCTCGGAATTTCCTAGTTTAGGGTCATGATATTCTTTTCTGCACGGGCCATGTTGGTTCTGTTATTGGATCGAAATGGCCTGTATAAGGCGGACTGTTATGAACGTCATACAGACTTCTGAGCGA
>Ga0056114_1000877_pt1 | contig 12169 bp, 9 predicted proteins | sample WorMetHERISLAND1_FD_77005 | JGI IMG/M metagenome (GOLD analysis project Ga0056114, IMG submission 77005) | Marine gutless worms symbiont microbial communities from Max Planck institute for Marine Microbiology, Germany - Olavius loisae HERON... ...
GAAGATCGTCTCCGAAATGAATGTGTTGAGCCTGATGTTAAAACCTGCTCATCTTAACTCAAAGATGTAAGAACGCTTGTTGCTACAGCATGAGTTTGTGAAGTATCGCACCCTCAGATTCTTGAATTAAAACATTATTCCAAATAGCAGTGTTAATTAAACAGAATTCCCAATAGAGTGCGGCAGAACTGATAACTGTCTCACCAATAGATTGCAACCTCTTGACGTTACACACGCAGTGTACCACAACTAGTCTATGATCATCAGCTGATAAGGGGCAGGTCTTGTACAACCCTGTAGCAGTATAGGCTAAGGCCGTTGATGGACACATGAGCCATAACTTATCCCCAAACATCCGGAGTTGATATGCAAACAAAAGACGTCAATTTGCAGCAGATCTTTGTCCAATGCAGTGAGGAGTGGTCTATTTCCTAACATCACTGTACAGTACTAGATCATTGATAGATTGAGATGCTGTCTATAAAGGTTTTTCACCTGTATTCCGTCGTTGAATGCCTGGCAAACACAAATACCTCTGATCTGGTTGTAATAGTGAATTTGTTCGCTTTTATTAAGTAAGTGAGTAGTTTCTTTATTCAAGACTGACAAACGCAGCCCATGACAACGGCTTGCATAATTCTATATAAAAATGCGATCGAGTGATTGCAAGATGTGAAAATGATACTGTAGTTTCACACGGTGTTTGTGCATGTATCGTGGCAGATTGCGAGTTTCACTGGATGTAGTCGAAGGCATTCGTTATCTGCACGCACAGGGTCTTGTACACCGTGACATCAAACTCAAAAATGTTCTCGTGAGTTGTTGTCTCGATTATTGTAACTTTGTCGCTGCAGTACAGGGTGGGCCAGAAAAAAACATTGCTACTTTCAAAAAGAAACCGAAGACATTTTATTTCTCCCTGGTGTTTGGTTGTGGTTGACAGATTTTTTTTCTCTACTCTTTCATAGATGACAATGTATGTGCTGTGCTGGAACCGTCCGCCGTCTGTGATAATTCACCTGCGCTCTGATAGTAGCAGGGGCACTACAAACTTCTATTTGATTTGATTTGATTTAATTGATTTGATACATTGGTTTTATCCAAACTTTTTCACTTTTCAGACACGAGGAACTTGTTGAGATGCTGTTTATGTCGTAGCTGGATGCAATCAACCGTGGCCGACTGACAGACCTCGGGTTCTGTAAGCCAGAGGCGATGATGTCTGGTAGTATCGTCGGCACGCCGCTACACATGGCGCCGGAGCTTGTCACCGGCCAGTATGATCACAGCGTCGACGTCTATGCCTTTGGCGTTCTCTTCTGGTACGTCTGCGCTGGAACCGTCCGTCTTCCGACTCACTTCGAAGTCTGCACCAACAAGGACATGCTGTTCACCCTTGTACGAAAAGGTTTGGCTTGCTGTTTTTTTACGTGTTGTTAGCAGTTTGGCTGCATAGATTTCTGTCATTAGTTATTTATTCAACATTGGGTCCAGTTAATACTGGTGGGTAAACAATTTCGATATGTTGACTTCCACTCAGGTTAATGACCCGTGTGGGCTATAGCATGTCTCGTTAGAAAACCTCTGATGCACGGTGCAAACGTGTACTAACCTCCGTGTCCATGGCCTTGCAGGCTGGTGTGTGGCCACGGAAATGAAGGTCAAGGCTGACGAAGGACTGTACTTACAGTAAAACTTCGTTATAACGGACTCGGTTAAAACGTACACTCGGCTAAAACGTACTGATTTCTACGTTCACATCCGCATCCTATTCTTTAGCACAGGACCTCAGTTGGATATAACGCACTCGGCTATAACGTACCCTCGGTTAGTACGGACGTCATTTCTGGCCCGTAGACCAGCAAACACCCTGCTTACAACGGACAGGACGGTCCGGACCAATCGGCCTGTACAGCGCAACGTGAGTGGTCAGTCGGCAAAGTCAAACACGCTGAGACGCAGCATCCCAGAGGGCGTTAGTGTATAGCTGGAGTGCAGCGACTTAGTGAGTGGCCGAGTGGGGGAGGGCAATTAGATACAGCAGTGAGCAATGCATGCATCTGTTTCTCGTGTGATCTGATACGTTTACGTTCAGCCCAGTGCACTGCCTCTTATCAGATTCACTCTAGTTGTCTGGACACACTGTCACACATTGTGGACGCAGTTACGGCACCTGCTGAGTCTAGCAGCGCTGCACCGTCTGACGAGGAGGAAGAGGAGGAGGGGGAGTCAACCGCGCTCGACCTCCCAGGTCGTTCACAGGCTGTGATGGCTTAGAAATTGTGCAGCGTTATCTGCTCAGTGTCAGTGACAGCGATGAAGCGCAGATAAGCCTCCTATCCCTCGAACAATTCGTCAGGTCTAAAGGATGCTGCACCATGCAAATGACTATAGACTACTTTTTCAAAGCACAGTAGGCTAGAGTAATGCACATGGACTGATAATAAACATATGAAGTTATGTTTCTATAAAGGTCTGTTTGTTGCTTTTATGGTTACAACGTACCTCGGCTATAACGTACTGTTTTTTCCCGGTCCCCAGAAGTACGTTATAACGAAGTTTTACTATACTTATTGCATGCCACACTACAGTCTGAAGTTTAACTGTGTGTATTTGCACAGCAGTAACTTGTCTTTTTTTGACCGTCACGTATTTGTAAATTTTTCTCTATTTTTTGATTTTTACTGCACGTCTGCTGTGCTGAGTGTGGTAAAAGTGCGACACATTGCACTGGCCACATTGCGCAAATGCCAGATAAACAGATGCCAAAAGATCTTAACAGCTTCTCCTTGGAGAACTGTAGGAGACAACCAGTACGCCCTCGTACTACATGGATGAAGACTATCCAGCAAGACCTGAAATCCAAAAACCTCTCCGTGAATGAAGCAGTTGATGTGGCTCAAGAGTCATCCACTCTGGTGAATGCAGGGTGACCACTTACCTGGAAAACATGGAAAACTTGAAAAAGTCAGGGGGAACTGAAATCAGTTGCCAGTATTATACTGTGTTATGTTTATAGTGTAACTTCTGTTTTGAAGATTTGTCTTTCTTTCATCTTGGCATCATTTAATGTGTCGTTCTGCAGCTGTTACAGCCACAATTTATTAGTCTAAGTGATGAATCGTGAAAGCACAGCGGCTGCCTGGCCTCTTTTCAATCAACATGAAGCAATGACTGTCGACCATAGCGTTAAACATTATAGTATATCGATGAATCTTTGCCTGCCCTACTGGAAAAGTCGGGGAATCTTGTGCTGTGAAGAGTGGTCAGCCTGAGACTGATGTCTGTGTTTGGTAACCTGTGACTGATTTGCTGCTGTTGAATTCTTTGTATGATAATTCTCTGTGAATTAAGAGTTCAATTACCGGGTCAACTCAGCCTTCCATCCCTCCGGGGTCGGTAAATCAAGTATTGGTCTTACTGGCTGGAGTTAAGGTGGGATGTGTTTGCTTGTGTCTGGTGTCAAGTAACATTGTGTGATCCTATATGGCAAGTGACGCCCTGAAGTTCTGAGATAGCTTTACGATGAAGAACTTATCTGGCTTTTTTAACTCTGTGTGATAATTAATTCTCCGTGTGACTGGTAGGTCTGAGGCCAGAGCGGCCACCGGACTGCGACCGCGACTGCTGGGACCTGATGAACCGGTGTTGGAACGGTGAACCACTGCTGCGGCCGCACGTCGGTGAACTGGAACTGTCCCTGCGCGGCATCTATGACCGATTCACGGTCGCCGCCACCCAGCTGCCCTCGCCGGTTGCGTCCGTCGACGAGGCGAGCTCACGGCCGGCGTTTTCGTCCAACGAAGACTTCACCGAGGTTGATGTCAACGAGTCGTTGACGACGGACAGCGACTTTGACTTCGAGGAACTGACGCTGCAGTGACCGCGGCGCTGCATAGACTGCTGTAATACAGTAATGCAACTGACTAATACTCAGCCAAGGCTAACCAGTGTAAACAGAGTGACTGTAGTGTAATCTCTGTCTCACACGGGTCACCGCCAACCAACATCTAGTCAACTGTCTCTTGTGCCGTTGTTCCACGCCGTTCATGACATTTCCAGAACATTTTCCGCAAACTTCTTTGAGTACTGCTATCTGATGGTTATACAAACAACCACAACGCGGCCTTCTTGGTAGAATTAACCATTTGATGCCCACTGTTGCCATATGGGTACAGCTAAACAGCATCCTGTGCCAGACCGGGTTAAGCTGTCATTTGTAATTTTGGACATCCAGGCACTCTGACGCTCAGGGCTGAGCGTCAGAGTGCCTGGATGTCAAAAATTACAAATGACGGCTTAACCCGGTCTGGCACAGGATGCTTTATAACTGTACCCATATGGCAACAGTGGGCGTCAAAGGATTATTTAGAGTTCACACAAAGTTTATGTTGTTGTGCAGGAGTTGGAATGGTATGTAGTATGTTGGTGATAGTCTTTGATCATGGCAGTTTATTTGATGGACAACATATGTCACATTTGGCCATATTTGTGCAGTCTGGGAACCTTGCACTGTGGTCGCTTTAGTCATATGCATTGTATCATGTTTAATGATACATGAATGAGAAAAAGTTACCTAATCATTTGTAATGTATTTATTAGCAATAGTGCCAGCTAGTGTGAGCCTAACCAATTGATGGTCTTTTGTTGGAGACAACCCTATGAGAATTGCATACTTGGGCTATGCATTACTGAGTTTACGTTGTGGCCGTTACTGCAAGCGGTCTCCGTGATGATTGCCATAATCGTTCACTGTGTACTGCATATGAACAATCAGTGTGGCAAGTAGGCGTGTATTTGGACCAATCACTGTCACGGGTGTAGCCAATATTAATATTCATGAGGCATATGATTAGAAGTAGCCAGTTAGTGCCCTTTGCTTCAGTCGTCATGGCAACTGTTGCCGTTCTTGCTCACCATGACGACGTATGCATTAAGAGTCAGCGGCACTGCATTGCGGTGTGCTGGATTAATCGTAGATTATTACATTCTCTCGTCAGATATCCAAGAGTGGCTTATCTGTCACTTACTGTTTCACAGCAGTGCTTTACATCATGTGTGAATGTCGTAAATGCTTGTCTATGCTGTAGCAAGCAGATTCAGTTTGAATCAGAAAATCGTCCTTTCGATTCACTGGTTGTCTTGCAGTTTTTCGTTCATTGTAGTCCGAGTCCGTAATAAGCTGACGTCGTTATTGTATACTTGTAGTGTAATGCAGTCACGTGATTGTACAGGCATTCGTTTTACAAAACTGTCAACTGGAATCTAATTGAATCGAAAACGGAAAATGTGAATTTAATCAAGTGGAAGTCTTTCCCCTGAATTGGAATGCTCTAGTGTGTACTGTATCTTGTTTGCTGAAAATTAACAGTTCTGCATTATGAAAAGGCTGATGTTATGCTGTTGATTTCTGGGGAACATTGCCACCAGTATATTCTTATATCCCTCAAATATGTTGTTAAGCCTAATCAGACTGACCCTGTGATTTTCTGAGGAAAGTCGAAGTCTAAGGGCCGATTGCAAGAACGCCGCTCAAATCTCCGCTCAGTTGAGAGCCACTCAACTCTTGAGTCTGCACTCAACCAGTTTTCATTGCAAGAAAATATTGTGTTGCCAAGTTGAGTCTACTATCGATCAATAGTAACTAGCTGTATTGCTTATCATTTCCGAGATATTTTTGCGTATAGCAATATCAACGTAATCTATGCATCACTGAAAAGTACATTTAGTGGGCTACAATTATGTCGCTGACAATATGACTCTAATTTCATTCGTTTAGCTGTTGTTGCCTCCCAAATCTGTGAAAGTCCAAGAATATTCGACCGTATAGCAGTTGGCCTCGGTTTTCACCAGGCCACCCTCGTTTGATGCCCCTGCTCATCGGGGAACCCAAGAGAATTTCTGGATAAAATTTATCCCGCAAAAACTACAGGAGGGACTACTGTACAGCGAAAATTACATGATCCTAACTTCAGCCGTTTTTGACTGATCCGCCCATGTGATGGACAGACAGGCGACAGCATATAGCGCACTCTGCATATGTGCTATCGCACTAATGATGCTCCTATGTCATATCTTCAACATTATCAGATAGAACATCTAGTTAGTTGAAAACCCGCATTCGGCCGTCGTGCCTTCTCCTCTGCAGCTCCACAAATCTGGAACCCAATACCTCTTGCCATTAGAACTTCACCGTCACCGAACTGTTTCAAACACCACCTTAAAGCCCATTATTTCACCATTCCATGAGATTCCAACCCACCTAGCAATTGTCCGCACCTCAGATTTAAGTTATTTCTTATCCTTGGTGTGTTAACAAAATAGCAAATCCATTACATTACAGTTGTTGTGTCCCATGTAATGGTGTCCTGCATATCACAAAGTTGTTCTTTCATTAAACCTGACATACGTTCGCGTGTAGGTATTTGTATATGATATTGTTTTACTTCCACAGAGTGTATATAGCGTGTTTTCTCTATTGTCTTTGTCACTGGTGTTAGTGAAAATTTGTTGATATTTTCATGAATTTTGGCTACCGGACAAGCAACCATGTAATGGATTTTTTTTCGGAATTGCTTCCAGGTTTCTGAAATTAATATGCAAAAACAGTTGATATGTAAATGTGCATTTGGCCCACTTGATTTCTCACGATTACGATGCGATACGATAGAAGAGTTTAACATGGACTCGAAAGCTGAGTATTTAGCTTAATCTAGCACACGTGGCCAGAAAAAATGTTAAAAGAAGAAACTAAAACAAACAAACGCCAGTGCCCCTTTAATTCAGTACAGGTTAAGATCCGTGAAGGCAGTCCGGAAGGAAAAATTATAGTATGGCATAATTTTCTTATTGTACCAATAAGAAGGGTGCTGTTTTTTATGCCTCACAGAGTAGTTTGTCAAGTAATAAGAACTAATTGCTGACACATCCGTTTCGTAGGAATTTCCAGTTTTCTTCAGTGATAAGTTAATAATATATTTCTTCTGAATGAAACTAGTTTGTGTTCTCTGAATATAATGAGTAGTTTTGTTATGAATCAGTGGACTGAACTGAATCTTTTCAGCATGAAACAGATGGTTTTGAGTAGGCATTTGCTGCCAGTATTATGTGGAGATTTTGCACCCATCATTCTGCCATGCAACTTGCCAAAGCGTGTTTTGAATTTCAGTCAAATGTCAAACGTTATTCGTTGAACAGTCGCTATGTTCCTATCTTCCGGACCACCAGCCGTTGACTTGCTGTAGTTTCTAATGCTTCTAACGACTACTGCCGTTACTAATTTCAAGTGACTGCAACTAACTGTTCCACGTTAATCAAACTTGCTATTCTTACGTCTTTGTTGTGATGGGGAAAATTGAGTCACATGTGGCAAAATATTATGGCAGACAAATGACTAGCAATGCATAGGTTCAGTTCCGTACGTCCCTGCCCTGTGTGGGCTCGGGAGCGTTGTAGAATAAGCCCATCTCGTTTCCTGGCCGAGTGTTGTAAGAGCCGACTAAACTAGGGTTGTTTTGCGTTGTTTGCTTTTTGTGGGTTGTGTTTAGTTTGTGTATTGCCTGTATTTTAATTTGTCTTGTGTCTCGTATGTTCCAGCGTGAACCAACTTGAATAATCTGCCGTTAAGATTCTATTCACTCACTCACTCTGTACGTCCGTAAATACACATACATACGGATCATATAGAGACGTAGTTATTGTAAAACAGAAAAGGAATTCATATAAATTCTGTTAGTCATTGTTGAAATGTCATTGCTTTCTGCTTTAATTTTCTTATGCTGTTCCATTGTCTGCAGTATTATATAATTTCATTAGCATATTTGCTGCAAAATGGCAAGTGTTGAAAGAAATTGTTTATTTGTGGTAAATAACAGTTTTGTTGCAGTTGCCCATCACTAGTAGTAGGTTAACAGTTAGGTAAGTACAAGTAGCTGAAACTGAAACTGTTGTCCTGTGTTTTATGTGTTCCTATTGGTGCTCTGCTCTGTGATTTGTCATGCATTATGCCTGCTAACAGTCAAGTTGTAGCTACATTTGCTGAGATCGTTTGTTTAAATTTAGATTTGCTCTTGTCTTGTTGATCATACCCATAGTTAGGTCAGCTAGAACAAATCTTGTTACTTGCACCATCTACAGCTACAGGACATGCCAGAAAAAGTACCCCCCCCCCCGAGGAAAATTCTATATCTGGAGTTATAGTAGATTTTTTCACCATATTAACAGTGTTTACAGATGATGATTCAGTCCACATATCCTGCAAATGTTATTAAAATAACATGTGGTTCAATAGATACAACAGTTTAAACTTTAGAGAGTTTACTTTTTCAAGTGAATATGCAGTCACGTCCTAAATATTCAGTAATAACAAGTCAAACTTTGCACAACTTTTTCATGAACACTTCAAACGTTTCAGTAATAAATGTCAGCTGCCCTCTCGGTATTTAAAATGAGTGTTCAAAGTGTCTGCCAGCTGCAGCAACACATAACCGAAGCCTTTTGTAATGACAGGATTGCCTTATTAATGAACTCCTGTGACAAATCATTCCATATCCATAGCAAGGCAGTCTTCAGCTTGGCAATGTTGGTCGGTTTTGGCGTGTACAGCATCCCAGTAACGAAACCCACTCATGATAATGCAATGGACTCAGTGAGATCTGGCAACTAAATATCAGCAGGGTTATTTTTAAGTCATAATCGCAGTTTAATTACTTATTCATTTTGAAAAATGTACATTTAAGTTCAAATAGTTATAATGTTGAATGCAACCAACTATTGCAATGAATTTTGCAGAATATGTGGTCTGAATCCTCCTCTGTAAGCACTGTAAATTTGGCGAAAAAATTTACTACGATTCCAGAGATATCGAATTTTTCCTCGAGGTCTACTTTTTTGCACGCCCTGAAGAGTCAGTGGTGCATCTGGACATCCTATGTGGTGTTCCCAGTAAGGCACACGTGAAGTTGTAACATAGGTATGCACTAAAGTGACATTTTATAGTCCCCAGTTTACTCTTAGATTGGATTGGATTGTGCAGTGCTTTACGTCCCCGTACTTCGCTGTGTGTCAATAGTACATGAAAAAAATTTATACGTATAAAAAGATGCATCAAGCAACAAATCTGTGATGATCACTTTTTCAAGTCTGAAGATTAACCTCGCAAGGGTTTTGTTAAACATCTACCAGTGAAGCATTTTGAATTTTTAAATGTCTGCAAAAAAGCTTGACGCTACTGCTGGATCTACTTGGGTGAAGTTTAAAATATTAACTCACTTGTTTTTCATGAAAGCACTTTAACAACACTTGAAACACAGAACAACATAAAAACCTAACAACACAAAAACCCGTACAACCACACAAGAAACTACTAACGTATCTATAAACAAGAGCCTGGTTTAGAGGCGTTCTATGCCATCTGGCCATGAAACGAGATGCAGCTTCTTCTGAGGCCCACGCGGAGCCATCTAGAAAGTGACAAATAAACGAAACATTTTAACACTAACATTTAAAAACCTTCAACAACACAGAAAAATCAACAAACACATTCAACTCGTATAGTCAGGCAGTGACACCACTCGGCGATGGTCTAGCAGTTTCCTGAGATTCGGCCACCATTACACAAACGCCCCTACTAGCTTTTAGCCCTTTGATGCCCACTGTTGCCATATGGGTACAGCTATAAAGCATCCCGTGCCGGACAGGGTTAAGCCGTCATTAGTAATTTTTGACATCCGGGCACTCTGACGCTCAGGGCTGAGTGTCAGAGTGCCTGGATGTCAAAATTACAATTGACGGCTTAACCCAGTCCGGCACGGGATGCTTTATAGCTGCACCCATATGGCAACCGTGAGCGCCAAAGGGTTAGGCTTATACATGGAATTAGGAGTTAATATAATCGCCCTGCATCAAACAAACAGACGATATGTCCAGTATATCATTCACCCAAGCAACTGTTCTACATGCATTACTTCAACAGTGAATGTTTAAGAATCGAAACAACCGGGCTGCATGGTCTAACAATTGACGTTCACTGTTGGTTTCTTTTAGCTGCAAGCGCAGACAATCAGTGACACAGCTGATAACTAGGTGTAATTGTGTTGCAACGAATGAAAACTCATAACAGTGTGTAGCAGTTGACATCGATAGTTGGGTATTTCATTTCACGTTACTAGTTGCACACAGCTTGGTTGTGTGCTAATGTAGCGCCCACTGACTCCTTGGTCTTAATGTGCTACAGTTACTTAGCACTTAGATACTCCAGTCCTTGACAGGACAATGGGCAACAAGAGTTCGCCATCTGCTCCTGTTTGTAGCCACAGCCCCGACACTGTTCCGGTTACTTACTTACTTACTAAATGTACGGAAAAAACGCTGAACAAAACATACTGTAAAGCCCTGCCATTAAATTTAACTACTTCAAGCAAAAATCTATTTCTGTGTCCTTTAGTTTCACAGTGGCTTAGCGATGGATGGGTCAATTGCAAGTTTTCGATGCCAACAAAGAATAACAAATAGTGTCAATATTCTATCTGGGAACAGAACATACTGTGGTGTTTAATACCCGGGTGCAGGCAGGCCAAATCCATGCTTAACCCTTTAAAGCCCACTGTTGTCATATGGGTACAGCTATAATGCATCCTGTGCCAGACCGGGTTAAGCCGTCATTTGTAATTTTTGACATCCGGGCACTCTGACGCTCAGGGTTGACCTTAGCCTCCCCAAATATGCCCTACATTTAACTAGGAGAGATCTTGATAGGCTTACTAACAGGTCATGCAGATCTAAACTGACATCTGGTTTTGATGAAAGTCAGTTGGATCCAATATGTCCCCTCTGTCAAGAGGAAGAAGACACTGCTCTCCTTGGAAGATGCAGCACATTGTCAACTACTAGGTCTACCCTCCTAGGTTTTTACCGTATGGATTACACTGATTTAGGTTGGTCTCTACTCCTGAAGCTTGCCAAAGCTTCTAGGAGATTTCTCCAGCCTCTGGTTTATCGGGGAAGCACAATGAGCCCACCTGGTGGTCTTAGCGCTGGCTGTCGGGTCGTCTAAGATGACAGCCGCCCCAACCCAAAGGTAAGTTAAGGTAAGGTGCTTTATTTTCACCGTGTCTTACGGATGGGTCAATTGCAAGTTTTTGATGCCGATAAAGAATAACAAATAGTGTCAATAGTTGTGCTACTGTAAAATAAACGAAATAGAATAGGATGACAGATGCTGATATGACGTTACATATCACTCAGATTAAACACAATAACACCCGATGAGAATAGTGACCAGACATGCAGAGGCACAGTGATAACCCACGCCTCTTTCGACATACATACAAATGCCCACAGATCATTCCACTAAATGTCTCACCAGCAACAGACAGGAGAAATGTAAATGCACAGATGCAATCGATGCACTCATAAATAACTGTCGACTCAATCACATATTCGTAATAACACATATTGCAACATCGCTGAAACAAAATTACTAAAGACCTTAGAATAAATAACGACAATAAGATTCTGTAAAACCCGAAATTTCCGTGTGCCCTTTATTTTGCGAATTTTGCGACCTCAGCAAATTTGTGACAATAACGGGCCATGAATATTCAATAAGTAATACTGTATAGCTGGCAGGCCTAGTTCAGCGAGCAAAAACGCCAAAATTAAGGGCAGCCAAAATTAAGGGTGAGTTCAGTACGGGTTGCAAGAAACGTGAATTTCCTTGCAGCCGCTCACATTTATACAAGTTTTGTACGAGTAATGTGAATAGCACTCGTACAGGCAGTTTCTGTACTGGCCGTGTTTTTAAACAACTCATGTACAAGTACAACGGAGTGGCATACCACTTCACATTTTTGCTTGTAACAAATGAATGAATCTATAAAATTTTATGATTTTTTTGGCACATAGTGGTCTCGGTAGCCCTACGTACGGGTAGAGCGTCGGACTAACAATCGGAAGGTTGTGGGTTCGATGCCTGCTAACGTAGTGTGTATCACAGTTGACAGGTAACCGCCTGGGGTAAACTGTCCGCTGTGGCCGGCCACCACTCCTTCCGAGCTGTGAGAAGTTGGAGCTTAAGACTCTCAGCGTTGATGGACTCGCATCTGGCATGGGTAAATGGTAAGAGCGCTAGATAAAGCTGATGCTATCGAGCTGACGCTTTCAAGCGCTC